>Ga0207888_100653_pt1 | contig 9409 bp, 9 predicted proteins | sample LinPmetageLP43_FD_184055 | JGI IMG/M metagenome (GOLD analysis project Ga0207888, IMG submission 184055) | Marine viral communities from the Pacific Ocean - LP-43 (SPAdes) | ecosystem: Environmental > Aquatic > Marine > Oceanic | place: Pacific Ocean | collected 2010-08-27 | reverse complement strand
TTTAGTCTGGCTACACCACCACCACCAGTACTAAAGACATGGCCTATATCATAATTGGTGGTACCAATTACAGCATCAATATTTGTTTGATTTTGTCCTAGCATTGCTGAACCACTACTGTTAGTATAAGGGTCGGTACCTGCGTCAAAATAAATAAGATCTTCTGTATTAGCAATAATTACCATGGTTAAGGCTACGTCTCTTTCAAAAAGACCATTAACACGGGTCATGGCTGTATTGAATTCGCTAATAATAGCGGCTTTTTTAACGGCATCTGACGCTGAAGCTGGAATTCCTTGCTCAGTAAGGTGAAACTGTGCATACTCTCCAGTACAAGCTAATGCTAGTCTATAAGTTCGTAATGTGCCGTCGTCAGCATTTTTGTTGTTGTTGATGTCTTCCATGTCAAACAGACCGGCTTCTACTCCTTCTGTTACAAGACATGTCGCTGGATCTTGACCAGGGGCTAAATCATTACGTGAATACTGGATAAAGTACGTGTTGTTTTTAGTGTATGGATCAACGTAAATTGTTGGGTGGTTACCAGATAAAATCATTACATGTACTGTAGAAGGCGAGATACTAATTTGCGCGGTTGCAGTAGGGTCATCAATACCCTTTGCAGTATACGAATGAATACCTGGATATTTAGCTCTAAGACCTTCACTTAAGGTTGACGTTTCAAAAACACGGAAGCTTTCAAGTTTTCCATTTTCAGAGGGTAGCTGTATAATTGTGTTAGACTCTGAGACACTCGTTCTAGAAGGAGCTTGTTTTAAAGCCGATTTAAAAGCATTTGAATTTAGTTCAAATACACTAAAATCTGTTGGGACTGCATTTCTGGATACTAAATCCATCGAAGAAGTTTTATTCGGGGAAACAGACTTCCAATAAGAACTCTGTGCTTGGGCCGAAATAGTGATTAATAACACAATAAGACATGTGCTAATTTTTTTAATAGTTTTGATCATATCAATAATTTTACGGAATGAATTTTATGTAATTACCAAATATAAAGTTTTATGTTTAGATTTATAGTAACAGTGGTCGATTTTATTTTAATGTAGAATGCATCAAAAATCACTTCTTTATCGATAATTTTGTAATCGAAACCTCAATCCAATGTGTTTTGAATAAAAAAATTGAATTACAAGACCTTAAATTAAAAGATTATAAAGAAACTTGGGACTACCAAGAGCTCCTTTTTAAGCAAATTCTTGATGTTAAAATAAAAAATCGAAGGGAAGAATTAGACTTACCGACTCCTAATTATTTTTTGTTTGTAGAGCATCCTCACGTATATACTTTAGGAAAAAGTGGCGATCTAAGCAACTTGTTGGTTTCTGAAAAAAAACTCGCTGACATTGGTGCGACGTTCTATAAAATTAATCGGGGAGGGGACATCACTTATCACGGTCCTGGGCAAATAGTGGGATACCCTATTATCGATCTAGAAAACTTTTTTTCAGACATTCATAAGTATTTACGGTTTCTTGAAGAAATGGTCGTTTTAACACTAGCAGAATACGGCCTAAAGGCTGAACGGTCTAAAGGAGAAACCGGAGTTTGGCTGGATGTAGGCACTCCGTTTGCCAGAAAGATCTGCGCCATGGGCGTACGTGCCAGTCGCTGGGTTACCATGCATGGTTTTGCATTAAATGTGAACTCAGACCTGGGCTATTTTGACCATATGATTCCCTGCGGAATTAAAGGAAAAGCAGTTACTTCATTAAATGTAGAACTCGGGATAAAAGAAGTTCCCGTCTCTGAAGTAAAAGAAAAATTACTGAAACATTTTGCCCAGCTTTTTGAAGCTGAATTTTATAATAAAACGGCTGCCAAAATAGTTTAAAAAGTTTCTTTGGCAATTATCGCACCTCCGAAATTGCCAGGATCTAATATAACTTGTACCAGTGATGGTCTAATGGGTTTCATAAAAATTTGAATGTCGTGTTCTCCCGCAGGTAAGTCTTTAAAAACAGCTAGTAGCGCTATAAATTGCTCGCTATTAGCTTTTTTTATGGCTCCTTTGTTACTTATGGGCGATGGATTGCTATCACAACGTATTTGAAAAGACACCGCTTGGACACCACTTGGAAAATCTTTTACACCCACAAAAGTATTTAAGGTTACTTCAATTACCGAATCATCGTATTGTTTATTAATTGTTAGGATAGGGCCAATACCGACGAAAATTGCAGCATTTGAACCTCGATACGCATAATCTGTGTTTAACCCTCCTAATACCCAATAATTGGCAGAACGGTTATCCACATATTTTTTTACTGCATATTCAGTTGGTATAGCATGGTTGCTGTTGCTGCTTAAATTTCCATCATTAGAAAATTCATTTATATTGGTGCCATATCTTAATCTCATATCTCCCGCCACATCCAATGTAGCATTAGGACGAAATGTATTTATACCCACTTTACCATCGCCGCGAAGTGTCATGATATCACGGGAATTATAATAATAACTCATGGTGCTAGAAGCTCTGTCAGTTCGTATTCCAGCGATTAAATCCCAGAAGGATGTACTCCCAGTTTTACTGAATTTTATATTTGTCTGGTCACCATTTGTGGATTCCAGTTCTATAAATGGGGTTTCATTATAGGGTTTGCTAATATGAATCTCTTCTTGTGCCCATAGTGAACCCGATGCTAAAATTAGAATTATAACGAAATACAAAATTGAATTGTTCATGAAATTTGTTCTTTATCAATGAATAAATTTATCTGTAAAAGTCTGTAAGTAAGCTACTGCTCGTTACGTTTCCGCGTCTGTTATAATCTTCTTGTTTTACCAGTCCTACGCCTCTGGCAATCCATTGTTTGGCTGTTGTGGTACGGTTCATTCCCATGTTAATAGTATTGGTATAGCCAATTACAAAACACTCAAACGTTCCAGCAGGGGTAGTCACAGTTTCCGTAGTTAGCACGGTTCTATCTGTCATCGAAATCTCCATTTTTATGTTAATACCACTCATATTAACTTTCATCAACATATTTGCATCGGGCAGTTCCTGACCTATATGTAAGTTGTTTGGAATAACTATTTGGGTTCCAGAAATTTCGGTTTCAAAGTCTCTATAGTTTTCTAGTAATTGTGGATTTAAAAGAGATTCCATATCCACCACAATACCATCATTTTCACAAGACATGGTAAAAGTAGCTTCGTTTATTACTTCACCATCCTTATCTCGTAAAAAAGATTTAAAGGTAGCGAAGTTGTTTGTAGCTTCGATAACCAGAAAATCTGTAATTGCGGCCACGCTCTTGTTTCTGCCATAATTGGTTATTTGAAAGGTAGCCGCTTCTTCAAAAGGATAAAAAGTACTGCAATTGCTTTGCGAAATTGCCATAAAACTGGATACTAAAATAGTAACGATTGTAATAAATAAAGTTTTCATAATGTGAAGGTTTAATTTTTTAGAATATTAATTTTCGTTTTTTGCCTTTTGCAATAGCGTTTTTAATGCTACTTTTAATGAGTCTTTCTTTTTAGAATTAAGACTGTTACTATATAAAGTATACTGTTCGGTAAGTTTTTCCTTTATCTCTGGGCTGGCGTCCATATTATTTATGAGATCCATAAAAGAATCTACGTTCTCAAATTCTACACCTCCCCCTAAGTCGGCAAAAATATTACCATACATTTTGGCTTGGGTATCCATCATATTCATAGGTTCCTTAGCATCTTTGGTTTCTTTTTTTATATCAGAATTTTGAGCGGTTGTATATAAAAAACATCCTAGTATAAGGGTAAATGTGATTATTAGTTTTTTCATGATTTATTATTTATTAATAAGTGAAATTTAAATTGGTATCGTTGGATTTTGCAATCCTTACTTTCCTAAGTTCTCAATTCGTTTGATTAAAGTTTTATAAATTCTACTCTACGGTTTTGAGATTTTCCAGAATCAGTATCATTATTGGCTACTGGTTCAGATTCGCCTTTACCATTGGTTTGAACCCTACTGGAAGCAATGCCATAGTTTTTTACGAGCGCTTGTTTTACTGAACTGGCTCTTTCTTGGGAAAGTGTAAGGTTGCTAGTTGGGTCTCCATCTGCATCGGTATGCCCAACAATTAAAATATTGATGTTGGGATTTGCTTGTAAGGCCTCTCCTACCTCTTTTAAAACTGCATCTGCGCCTCCTTTAATGGAAGCAGAGCCTGTGTTAAATAAAATGGCGTTAGTAGATAGTTTTCCCTCGGTAAGTAATTTGCTTCTATTGTCTTCGCCACTTTTTGCTATTGAAAAATTAGCAATATAAATCTTATCGTTTGCACCATTGTCTCGTAGACCCGTAGTATATAATTTAAAATTGTTAGCTTTTTCGGGTACTAACCTAGGTACATCCACAATTTTCTCCTCATTAAGCCAAACCCGCATACGTGTTTTGTTTACGGCAATGGAGATTTTTGATTTCCCAACAATGGCGTTCCTAATATCCTTACCTATTTTATTGCGTATTTCTCTTTGGCCATTTACTTGCTTTTCAACCACGCCTTGTGATTCTATAAACTGGCAAGGAGAAAGTTCTACCATACTAAATGATTTAGGTTTTTGAAAGCCTTGATTATCGTGCAGGAGTAGTTTAAAAAAAGCTTGAGAACTCGTTTTAGTATCTACGCCTTCTATAAAGAGATCAAATTGGATGGTGTAATTTTCTGGAAGGGGATTTTTCAACATGGGTAGAATAGTAGCCTGATTGCCCAATCGAAGCCATTTTTCACCGTTGATGATTACTAATTCACCCGATCCATTGCTGTCCCATTTAGCAGGAAAATCGCCGGTATTATCTGAAGCAAAATTGTCATTAAATATAGTAACGTTCCCAGCGACAAAATCGAAATTAGAATTCACCACCGTTTCATTTGATGTGTTGGCTTGTTGTTCGCTGGTGCCATTGCCTCCAATAATGTTTCCGTTGTTATTTTTTTGTTTCTTTTTGTTTCTACGCTTTTTTCCTTTCTTTTTTGGAGCATCGATAACGGAGTCCAATGCGCGGTCTGTAGATTTTGTGGTTTCTTTTTCTACTCTTCGTTCTACGGTTCTTTCGGCTGCCCTTTCGGCTGCTTTACCTAGTTTTTTTAAAATTTGTGCATCAGATGGTGCTGCTACTGCGAGTAAGCAAATCACCAATACTAAGTGTCTTGTTTTCATGGGTTTTATTTATTTTTATGAGTGTTGATTATATAATTGGCGATTGCGTAGGAACGCGCTCGCGCAACATCCTTTAAATTGTTTGTTTCGGTAGCCCTAACTTCTGTTGAATAAAGCAACTTAATTACATTTTCATTTTTTTCGTTTAAAATTCGAATTATTCTATTTTGGTGCATCGATAGATAGGTGTCACCCGTTTCACTCAGACGATATTGACTAAGTTTTGAATTCTTCCCAAACGATTCTGCATTTTTTTTTGCCGCCTCAATTTCTTTCAAAACAGTTTTATTGCCCCACGGTTCAATCGTGAAGAAAAAGGTAGTTTTGTTGCCATTGGACTCGATCACATTAAAGGCGCAATTTCTTTTAGCTTTTTCAATAGAAGCTATAGGGACATTAATTGCTTTTGCGATACCTTCAGCATTTATGAAACCACAGTCCCCTGGGTCCCTATTAAATAAAGCGCTATAGTCATTTTTTTGTATGAGGCCACCAGCCGTAGCGTCTCCTCTTTTTTTAATGGAAGAGGTAGTAGGCATATCTTCATTTGAAGCAGCCGCTGCATCTGGCTTTTTATTTCCTGAATTCGTGCAGGAGAACAGTAGGAGGCAAAAAAGGATGGAAAGTATTGTTTTCATATTATTTCGTTTTTATTTCTAAGATTTCTATACGCTGTTCTAATTTTTTGATAAGCAGGTGTTGTTCTTGAATTGCTTTGGTAAGTACAGGAATTATGTCGCTGTAATAAACCCCCAAATGGTCGTTCTCTTTTTTAATGGCAGTTCCACCTTCTTTGTCAAGCGCGTAGCTATGAGTAACTACTACTTCGGGAATTGTCGTAAGTAATTCTTCGGCAGAAAAGCCTATTTTTTTTGAAGTATTCACTCCATCTTTCCATTGATAAGTAATGGGTTGTAGTTGTAAAATTTCAGCAAGTCCATATTCAAGGGATTTGATATTCTTTTTAAGACGGGTGTCGCTGGTTTGTATGGTACCATTTATGGCCCAGACACTATTCCATCTCTGCGCCGCGTTGCCTAGTGTAAAAGGCGCGGTGGGACTCATTGGGTAATAAGGAAGCCAACTTCCGTAGACTGACATTTGTAAGTTACCAGAGTCCATAATATACTCTGTAGATCCTAATTGAATGGCAGTACCATTTGTAAGATTAGATGTGTAAAAAGAAGCCACATAATCTACTGTAACTCCATTAAGTGTAGTGCCATTATTTGGTAAACCCACTATCGGTGTGCCAGCATACATGATATCATTACTGGCGTCTATCCCGAAAGCATTGGGGTTTGTGTCAGATTCAACTCTAAAATCCCTATCAAGACCTTGCTCATTGAATACAGAAGTTCCATTCGCATCTAGATCTATAGAAACGATACCGTTTTCGTAAACTCTAAACCGACCATCATCTCCATTGTCTATCAAATCGGCTAACCTTGTTCCTGCTGTACTGCCATCATTCCAATACACATCACTTCCAAAATATGAATCGCCTATACTTTCTACCGAAAAATGATTGATACCATTGTCCTGCACATGAAAGTCACCAAAACCTGTTAAATCAATATCAAAATCAAAAGGACCATTTGTAATTGTAGTATTTTCCAATAAAGAACCACCAAGCCTATAAGCATCTCCGTTGATGTTAATACCATTTTCGGCGGTGGTGTTTTGAGTTGAGAGGCGTTCCCAAATAGAGCCATTAAAAACATAAAAGCCTATTCCAGAACCTCCTATAGTAGTTGCGTTTGTATTCCAGATTAGAAGTCCGTCTGCAGCTGTATTAGTGCCATCTATCATCATATTGGTCACATCATTAAGGGCAACCCGTGGTACGAGCATTCCTTTATCGGTCGCTGATATGTCAAATACCGATGATGGATCTGGTGTTACGGTCCCAATACCAACTTGCGCTATGAGTGGTGTGGCAAGAAGGACGATTATAATTGTTAGTTTGAATTTTCTTTTCATTTTTATGAATCTAGTAGCTATTGATGCTGGGTTGATACTTCGGTTTAAAAGTAGGTTCTTTTACATGCGATTTTTATAGGGCTTCCATGGTCTTTTATAAGGAGAACCACCTTTTTAATTGAGTTATTTTTTTCTGAAAGTAACCCGTTTTATTATTTTGTTCTCATGTATGATATTTAAAAGATAATGACCTTTTTCAAGCTTATTAATAGTTATAAATATTTCATTATTTGGAATGTAATCTAGGTCAACATGAAATATTTTTTTCTTCATTTCTGAATTATTGAATAGGACGCACACGAATGTATTTCCCTTTGGTTACTGTTATGAACCAGGTTAAAAGCCTGCCTCAAACCTTATGCATCGATAAGATATGGGGCAGGTGATTTAAAACTTAGTTTTTGATGATCTTGAAAGATTGAGAAGCATCGGCAGTAGTGACTTGTAGGATATAGCTTCCCGACGACTGATTAGAAATATCAAGCTGTTGTAAGTTCGTGCCATTTCCTTTATAATGTGCTACTTCCTGTCCTAGAATATTATATAATGTCGCCGTTACTATTGCTGTATTTCCTACCTCAACGTTTATCATGTTTATTGCAGGATTGGGATATACCGCCATAGTCAATATATCTTGTCCTTCTATGTTTAGCAATTCTTGCTCTGCCACTACGATATCAAAAGCTACCCCTTCTGGCATGGCAGACTGGTCTTCTGTATAGATGTTCCAACGTGATCCATCATACCACACACCAAGGTTTTTATCTAAATATACCTCGGTTGACGCACCGTCGACGCCCCAATAGTGCTGAAATAAAAACACGGCTTCCGGATTGTTATTGAGTAACGCATTGTCTATCTCTGTATAATTATTGGTTATATTGGCTGCGCTCGAAGTGTGTTCAAAAGATGAAGCAGACACTGTTGACGCTATCATCACTTTAAAAGCAGCTCCTTCTGGGATAGGGTTAAAATTTTCCTCGTAAATGGCACGCTTATCTGCGCCAGGATTAAAATAAGTCCCATAGTTTTGCGGATTATAAACCCCATTCGGATTCCAGTAGTTATTCATGATCGAAAAGGGTCCAGGATCGGAGCCGTTAAACCCTGGGTCATCAATGTTCGTAATGTGACCAGTAGTGTTGGCAGGGGTCGAAACATGATCAATGCATCTAGAGTCGTCTGCAATAAAGACATTATAACTTGCCCCGGGCACCACCTCGGTGAAATCTTCATTAAAAATACTCCATTGACCAATAGTTCCTTCATAATACAAGCCGTCGACATTATTGTTATAGATCCCAGACCCTCCGTTGGGGTTCCAGTTGTGGACATAACTTATACAGGCAGATGGATTGTCATTGAGATCTGGGTGATCAATGTAGGTAATGTGGCCTGAAATATTGGAAGCTGAGGCTGTATGGACAAAAATTTTGTCTTGAGCGCATAAAAGAGACGTACTCAGTACGCATACTAATGTAAAAAGTGTTTTCATAATAAAAAGGTTTTAAAGATTAGAATTAATTTGTTTTCCAAAATTAAATCGCTTTAAACCAGGTTACTATAAACTATGTATCTATAGGTGTAAATTATGTAACAAACTTGTTAAGGTTTATAAATAAAGGGATTAGGCGGTTATTTTTTTGAATATTCACTAGGAGATTGTCCAAAGTCTTGCTTAAAACACTTAGAAAAATAGGAAGGGTCATTAAAACCAACGGTATATCCAACTTCAGAAATGGAAATTTTATCTTGTTCAATCAGTTGCTTGGCCAACTTTAAACGTTGGTTGCGAATAAACTCTGAGGTAGAATATCCTGTAAGGGCTTTTAATTTTCTGTGCAGTTGCATTCTACTTACACCCATCGCTTCACAAAACATGGATGCCGAAAATTCACTGTTGGTCACTTGCTCATCGAGCACTTTTTGAAGTCGTTCTAAAAATAGTTCATCTGCCGAAGTAATGGCAATTTCCTTGGGTGTTAGTATAATGTCCTGCGAGAATCGCTCTTGCAATTTTCGGCGGTTTTGGAGTAGGTTGGCAATACGCGCTTTTAATAGTTTAGAACTAAAAGGCTTCGTAAGATAGGCATCTGCCCCGATACCTAAGCCTTCTAATTGATCGGTCATTTCGTTTTTGGCAGTGAGCAATACGATGGGTATGTGTGATGTAAGTGTACCTTCCTTGCAATTTTTTGTTAGCTCAAAACCATCTGTCACGGGCATCATAACATCACTTATAATAATATCTGGG
>Ga0207888_100649_pt1 | contig 9492 bp, 5 predicted proteins | sample LinPmetageLP43_FD_184055 | JGI IMG/M metagenome (GOLD analysis project Ga0207888, IMG submission 184055) | Marine viral communities from the Pacific Ocean - LP-43 (SPAdes) | ecosystem: Environmental > Aquatic > Marine > Oceanic | place: Pacific Ocean | collected 2010-08-27 | reverse complement strand
AAGATGGTAAAACGTTTTACTATTTAAAACATTTTTTTTGTAATTATGATAAGTTCTATAGTTTGTTTATAGTACTTAGTAAATCAAGTTGTCAAATTTAATTCTTATATCAAATGAAAAAGCAACAATTCATTTCAAACACTACACGTTTTATTTCAATCACAACTAATTTTTAAATATTTGATAGATGTAATTTTTTTTGAATTGATACACGTCAAAATAGTAGTAAAAAAAAACTGAACATATTAAGGTTTAGTTTTTTTTAAAAATAATAAAAGACATATCAAAATATACTTTGATATGTCTTTTGATTTTAAAACTTAAATTTTATTCTGCAAACAATCTGAATTCTGCCAACTGAAATAAACCATCACCACCATTTGCTAAAATGTCTAAGCGGTAATATTTATAGCTTGTCTCGTTAGTAACCAAGAACTCTCGGGTCTGCCCTCTGCTTTCAAAAGACTGCCCTGTTCTTGAATCTATTTCAGTAAAGTTTGTGCCATCATCAGACCCGGAGAATATCCATTCTACAGGGTCTCTGCCTGCAGCATCGTTTGCAGAAGTTAGGGCGTATTTAGTTACACGCACAGCTTCAGTAAACTCTTGTTGAATCCATTCTGGATTGTTGAAGTCAAATAATAAAAACTTAGTGCCGATATCACCATCGGTAACTTTATCTGAAGATTCATTTGTGCCTGGACCATTACGATTCTCACGGCTCACTGTAGTAGTAGCTGTAGCTGTAACATCTTGTGGGCCAAAGGTGAGCAATTTTAAGTTTAACAACCTCCATTCTGTAAGTTGAATAAGGGTGCTGCCGTTGTTTTCTATAAGATTTATACGGTAAAACTTATAAGCTTTATCATTATTAAATGAGAATTCTTTTGTCTGATTACGAGCCGTAAAAGTCTGATCTGTTCTAGTATCTAACACATCAAAATTAACACCATCATTAGACCCTAATAATTCCCAAGTTTTAAAGTCGCGGTCTGGAGCGTCATTACCTGAAGTAAACGTGTACTTATTTACAACCTGTGCAACATCAAAATTTTGCTGCATGTAGAATTCTTGTGGAAACCCATTTGTAAGGAACTTTGTAGTGTAGTCATTATCAATTACTTTTAAAGAACCTTCTGCAGAATCAGCACCATTGGGATGATCTCTACTAACAACAATATTTGCACTTCCTTCGCTGGTTACATCAATTAGTTCTGAAGCCGGGTCAAATGGATAATTTAGATTAGGGAATTCAGCTCTCGCCTGAAGTAATTCATTTTGATTAGATTCATCAAAATCAAATGCTGTCACAGCAAGCGGTTCTAAATCTACACCAGTTGCACCACTAAAGAAATGAACAAGTTCACCTAAGGTCATATCTCTGGCATAATCTGTACCGTCTATAGGATAATTTGCAGCGAGAACTTTAAAGAAATTATTTAAAGTTACACTACCGTTGTAATTGTCATAAATAGGCAAAAACCAATCTCTAAACCAAAAGGTTTCTGCCTTGGGAAAGTTAGCAGAAGTTTTTATAAAAGAAGACTTTACACGTTCTGCTTCGGTCTCTAAGCCTAACTTTATATAAAGATCATAGGTGAAAATCTCAGTAAACTTATCACCCCATATAGCTTGAGCAGGAGACTTATGCACTCCATTGCTAGAATTTTCTACAACTTTTGCCATTAAAGCAGCAGGCTTGTCAATAGCAGTACCTGTCCCAGTGGTTGCTGTTAGCGGAAAATCAATTAGACTTCTATTTTCAGCATCATCTTCAAAAATTGTTTTGAAAAATGTAGTTTTATCGGCTTCACCGTGAGCTACGACATACAGTAAGCTTTTTTCACCATAAGAGCCGTAGTTTTCTACTACATAAGCCCAAGAATTACTAAAAAAATTAAAAGGCCATTCTATAGTGCGATCAACCTCTAGATCATAATAAACTGCTGCTGATACATCAAAATATTGTCTAAGCACCTGCTCATCGTGGTCATTCCATGACTCGGTTAGTCCTCTGAGAGGAGAGCCTTCGGGATCATTGTTTACGACAGAATCTTGTTCTCCTGTTACTAATGCTGAATCGTCTTCTTCACATGACTGTAGTACTAAGAGTCCTCCTAATACCATTAAAAAAGGATATATAAATTTTTTCATTTTCTTGATTTTTAAATACTCACTTCTGGATTAGTTGCATATTCTTGCCAAAGCACATCTACTGTCTTACCTGTATACTGTTCCCAAGTCTGAGCTGTATATTTTTTAGTACGTAAATCGCTATCTAGTTTTTTAACCAGATTCTTATCATAATTTTGAGTAATCCAAAGTAAGAAACGTGCAGTGATTCTATAACTGTTTTCATAATTTTGATTGGAGCTAAAAGGAGTTAATGACCATCCTGCTCCCTTGTTATCTAAGGCATACTTATAGCGCACATAATCTGCGATTCCTTCCGTTAACCAGCTGGGGCCGGCTCCGCCGGGATATGATTGAACTAAGTGCATCAATTCGTGTGTAACTAAATCAAGATCTTCGGGTTTTTTATGAAGCCAAGCTGAACTAATAGTAATCGCCCCCTGGTGTGCATAAGCAACACCATCATAAGCCGTATCAATTTTAATGGTCACATGCTTCTGAGAATTTTTATTGAAATCCTTTACTAGTTTTGGATATACCTTTTTAAAGATTTTCTCAATTCCTTTTTGAATTGAAGGATCTAACGTGTCATCTTGACTCGTATAGGTTAGTGTATACTTTTGTGCTTGTAAATTGCCAGAAATTACAATAGCAATTAAAGCGAGTATGTAATATTTAGAAAGTGTTTTTTTCATTTTAAAAAGAATTTAAAAAAGGCTCAAATTTTAAATGAGCCTGATTTATTGGCTAATAATAACTACCAACCCGGATTTTGAACCAGTGTTGGATTTGCATTCAATTCATCTTGGGGAATAGGCCACAGATAATCTTGCGATCTAAATATGCGTGTTTCAAAAGTTACTACATTATAGAAGTCACTTTCAGCACGAGCGTTTATATCCATACCGTGCATTTCACCTGCAAAAACTTCTTCTGCAATTTTCCATCGACGTGCATCAAAGTATCTCGTGTTTTCTAAAAATAGTTCTACACGGCGTTCTTTTCTAATTGCTAAGCGCATAGCTTCTTGACTTGCAGGGGCTTCTAATTCTTGAGAACCGTATTCTGGGATTCCTGCACGCTCACGTATGAGATTCAAATAGTTTAAAATATCAGGATCTCCCGGGTTATATTCGTTTAACGCTTCAATATAATCCAGATAGATCTCGGCCAGACGAAGCATTGGTAAAGAGCGGTTGTTGTTACGATAATCACCTACAGGCAGCTTTTTTCGGGCAATATATCCAGTAGGAGGGTAGTCATTGGTACCTGCCTGACGACCAGAATTGCCACCAAACCATGTTTTTGTAATGATATCTCCAAAATTTCGGTTTAACCATAAGCTACCATTGTATGTAACACCTACATAAAAACGAGGCTCTCTATTTGTCCAGGGATTATAAGTCGTACGCGTTGTGAAATCATAAGGTGCCTGAAATTGTGAGAAACCGTCTTCAACATAATTGGCTTGAGGATCATCAATAGATCTACCATTTGAGGTGAAAAAAGCATCTACCATTTCTTGAGTAACACTCAGACCACCTGCCCCACGTACTTCTGTAGCAGAACCTAAATGGTAGGGAGTTATATCGTAATGCAAGTAATTATCACCACCGGGACGGGCATAAATTATTTCAGAATTATAATCTACAAGCATCACATTACGTGTAGATAAGTATGGGTTATAAGAACCGTCTTCATTAAATTGTTTATAAAGATTATAAGTATTTGGTACGTATTTATCAATAAAAGCTTTTGCTGCATCTGCAGCTATTTTCCACTTATTCACATCATAGTTTTGCGGTATTAGGTTTTCACCATCTTGACCTACAAAATCTGCATAGTCCGTATTACCGTTAAACAAGGGACTCGCTGCAAACAGTAACGTTTGTTCTTTAATTGCCATAGCAAATGGAGTACTCATTCTACCGGCATTATTTCCTGTAAAACTCACACCTTCTAAATTATCTGCCGCGATATCTAATTCAGAAGTAATATAGGCGGTTACTTCTTCTATGCTGTTTCTTTTAAGGTCTAAAGCATCAAGATCTGCATCCGCAGGAATAGGAGTTTCCCCTAAAAGAATAACGGGGCCAAAACTGCGCATTAGGTTATAATAGTAGTATGCTCTTAAAACACGAGCTTCAGCTTTATATTGACTAATAATAGCCGGGTCGCAATCTTGACATTGATCTACAGCTTCAATAAAAGTAGATGCAGCACGTATACCCCTATAGAAATTAGACCACAAGTTGCTTACGTTTTGAGTAGTGGCATTCCAATCTCCTATATTCAGGAAATTTCCCATGTGGAAACCCCAAACATATTCTGCTTCATCAGAAGCACCTGTCCAAGGTCCGGAGTTTTGTGTTGTTGTATAACGCTGAGCAAATTCACTTGGAATTTGAGAATAAATATTAGCTAAATATTGTTCAACTGTAGATCTACGGGCAAAAGTCTCCTCAAAGGTAAGACGGTCATCTGGTACCTGATCTAAGTAATCATCACCGCAGGAGAGTAACAACCCGCTAAGAATAAAAGTTAAAAATAATTTTTTCATATGATTTATATTTTTTGAATCAGTAATACGTATGTGTATTGTGTTCCATTAATTTTTAGAATTGAAAAGTTCCACCTAACGATACAACCGATATATTAGGATATCTACCACCGTTGTTTGTGTTGAGTTCAGGATCCCATAAGTCAAATTTGCTTAGAGTAAATAAGTTGGTAGCACGCATATAAATTCTGAAATCATCTACTCCAAATTTCTTAGAGAAGTCCTCTTTGAAGGTATATCCTATTTCAGCAGTTTTTAGACGTAAAAAGTCTATATCACGTAACCACCACGTACTGTTTTGATTATTGTTTGTCTGCCCTATACCCGAAGCACTAAAAGACAGGCGTGGGTAGGTCGCATAAGGATCATTGTTTTCAGGCGTCCAGCGATCTAACGCGTCTCTATAAATATTACCTTCACCACCATCGCCCACAAATGGTCTTACACCATAACCGCCTATAAAGCGATCTGAGAAATTTTGTCCCTGAAAGAACAAGCTCGTGTCAAAACCTTTATAAATAGCTGTAATCCCAAAACCATACGTTAGAGCAGGTACATCACCATCACCAATAACTTTACGGTCAAAAGCATCTATTTGCCCATCGCCATTAAGGTCTGAATACTTAATATCCCCAGGTTGAATTTGTCCAAACTGTGTTGGGAAGCCATCTTCTGAAGTGATAAAGCCGTCTCCGTCAATATCATCTTCCAGAGTAAATAAACGCTCGGCTACAAGGCCAAAATTAGCAATAAGACCGGTACCCTGTCTGTTTAACCAAGGGTAAGGTTGTTTAGGGACACCGTTTTCAATGATCTTGTTTTTATTGTAAGAAAAGGTTCCTCTAAACGAAAGTCTTAATTCTTTAAACTGCTGGCTGAAATTTAAAGTGCCATCGAAACCTTTATTCTCTACTATACCTATATTTCCATAAGGATCTGTAGTTAAACCTATATAATTTGGGATGTCACTTCGATTTAAGAAAGCACCTTCGGTACGCTCATAAAAGAAATCTGTGATTAAACTTAATCTGCTATCAAAAGCATTGATCTCAATACCTAAATCTTGCTTACGAGCTTCTGCCCAAGCAACATCTACACCATAAAAAGTTTGGGCGATACCATCTAAATATTGCCTGTTCTCACCAAAATAGTAGCCATCTTCACCCCCTTCTACACGGTTAAGGTAAGCGAACCTACCAATAGCTCGAACGGGACCTAGCTGATCTGATCCTACAAGACCATCTGAGTAACGTAATTTTAAATAATCAATATGAGTACTTAATGGTTTAAAAAATTTTTCATTTGAGATTACCCAGCCTGCAGCAAAAGAGGGGAAAAATCCGTAACGATTGTTAGGGGCAAAATTCTCAGAACCATTATAGCCGGCATTAACTTCAAAAAAGTAACGGTCATCATAGGAGTAGGTAGCTCTACCTGCTAATCCTTCATTTCTATAAGGTATTGCACTTGTAAAATCACCGGCAAATGCATCTGCATAATCAGTTCGATTTGCCAATAATAAACCACTAACACTATGTTTACCATAGGTTCGGTTATAGTTTAAAGATACTTGAGTATAAAACCTACGGTTCCCCCCATTACTTCGGTTGTATCCTAAGAAGTTAGTACCGGTATAGGTTTCGTTAAGTAAAAGCCCCCCATCTTCTGTATATGGAAAATTTGCATCTACAAAATAGGTGCTTTCCCGCTTAGAACGTGACACGTTTTGCTCATTAAAGGAATCAAAAGCAAACAATCCATGAAGAGAGAGCCCTTCAGTTATAAAGCTTAATTCCTGATTGATGTTGAGGTTGGTGTTTAAGTTGGTTCGCGTAATGGTACGGTACCCCCGCAATGCAACCTCAGCATAAGGATTGCGTAAGCCACCGTTGGCGCTTTTACCTGGTACGTAACCACCCGGATACAACACTGGATACTCAACCGGAGGAGCTTCTAATGCTGTTCCAAATATTTGATTCTCTAAACTTAGTCCATTATCAGAAGGGGTTCCTGGATAGTTTCCATCAGAAAGGTATCCTTGAATTCCTACATTAATGTCTGTGGTTTTAGTTAGGTCTAGTGTAAGGTTTGATGTAAAATTAAAACGTTCAAAACCGGTACCAGAATCATAGGTTACATTAGGGTCTGTTTGAAAAAGACCGGTCTCATTATAATATCCTAATGACACATAATAGCGAGCGCTCTCTGCACCACCATTAACATTAATTAAAGCTTGTCTGTTACGACCATAGCTCTTAAAAACTTCTTCTATCCAGTTAACATTTGGGTAAAGAAGTGGATTTTCTCCAGAAGCTGTAGCATCTATATATTCTTGAGAATATTTAGGAAGATCTCCACGAGTAGTTAAAGCTTCATTAGCCAGATTCATATAACTAATACCGTCAACTAATTCTGGAATCTTAGTGAAATCGGTTACACCTTCATAGTAGTCTAATGTAATCTGTGGTTTACCTATTTTTCCTTTTTTAGTTTCAATCAATATCACTCCGTTCGCTCCTCTAATACCATAGACTGCAGTTGCAGAAGCATCTTTTAAAATAGAAAATGAGGCAATATCTCTTGGGTTGATATTATCTAGAGATCGCTCAACACCATCTACGAGAACAAGAGGATATGCACTACCAAAACTAGATATACCTCGTATCCATAGGTCTGCACCGTCATAGCCGGGAAGACCAGAGCGTTGTACACCAGTAATACCAGCAATACGACCGGCCAACATAGTACCTAAATTAGCTACCGGCAATTCTAATTCTTCAGCTTTTATAGTAGATTGTGCACCTACAACGCTAATTTTTTTCTGCTTACCATATCCTACGAGAACCACTTCATCAAGGGATTGCGCATCATCAGCCATAGTGATATCTATGTTAGATTCTCCCTTCACGGGTATTTCAGCAGTTTTCATACCTACATAAGTAAATATTAAAATTGCTTCAGCATCAGAGACTTTAATTGAGTAATTACCATCAAAATCGGTAAGGGTTCCGTTTGTTGTATTCTGCTCTTTAATATTTACTCCAGGAAGAGGTACCCCTTGGGAGTCTGTTACATTACCGGTAACGGTTAGGCTTTCTTGGGCATAAGTTTTTTGTACAGTATTAAGGCACAAAGTAAATAGAATTATTATTGCCACCAGAGGTATTTTTCTTCTGGATTCTCGTTGCTTTTTTAGAGCAATCAGGGAATAATAAAACTGGTCTGATAAAGCGAGTAGTTTTTTCATTCAATAAATTGAGTTTTTAAATTATTCGTATTTCCGTTAAAAGAATGCTAAAATTAGTAAAACGTTTTACCATTATCATAGTATTGGAGGCTATAATCAGTATTCAGAACTCAATTAGGTAGTAACTGTAAGTGGTGTATCGATTTGAAGGTTTAAGAATGTAACTTAAAAGTTAAATTAAGTTAAAGATTTAAACATGAAATATGAATTATATCGATTTACAATAAAATGTTTCAAAATGTATACAAATCATCTCAAAATCGTTTATTGTTGTATATTTTATCATTTATAATAATAATGATATTTTTCAATTATTAAAATAGAGTGATTTTAAAATTCTGAGAATTTGTTATAATTCTAATTCCTTAACATAATTTCAGACAATTCTTGTTTTAGTAATGGAATAAATAAAAACTCAAAGTCTAAAAAAGTTTAGGTACTAACAACTTTTTGGCTTTAAGTCTAAATTAAAATTCAGCAGTAGTTTTTGCGATATAATTTTATTTTCTTCTAGAAGAATCTCTAGGAGTAAGGGTAGCTTCAAGAACAGTTTGCATCAACGGAGTTTCTTTGTCCTTTGACTTCTTTAATAGTTTAAACATAATGCGCATCAATTCTTCTCCCATTTCCTGCAAAGGTTGTGCTACGGCAGATATAGACGGTGTATTGATTTTGAAAAAGTCATTATCATCAAAAGTGAGAATACCCAAATTATAAATCAACTTGGGGTCAATATCTTTAATAATCTCAAGAGCAGTTTGTGTCAGGTAGTTTGTAGAGAAGAAAACAGCATCTATATTCTCTTTTTGAGTCAATAGGTTTTTAACGCTGTCTTTACCTTTTTGTTTTCGTATATCATCAAATGATAATTCAAGGACCTGGTTAGAAAGTCCGGCCTCATCTACTGCATCGCGGTAGCCTCTTGCGCGGTCAACCATTTGCATTTGTTTTGTATCTATTGATATGAACGCAATATTCTTAAAGCCGTTATCAATTAAATGTTGCGTACCTTTTTTAGAAGCACCGTAGTTGTCAATTACTACGTGATTCATTGGGGAACCTTTAAAATAACGATCGCCTAAAACCACTGGGACGTCACTCTTTATCAGATTTTCTATATCTTTTTGTATTCCGGGAGATGGGATTACGATAAAGCCATCTACCTGACGTTCATGAAAAAGCGTAATGAGTTCGCGAGAACGTTTGTCGTTATTTTCGGTACTGCAAAAAAGCACTTTATATCCTTTTTGATATGCAATTTCTTCAATGATTCTTGCGATTTTTGCAAAGAACGGATTGCCGATATCTTCTACCATAAACACCAGAATTTTACTTTTTCCGGTACGGAGGCTTTGAGCTATTTGATTCGGGCGGTAATTAATCTCTTCAGCATAATCTTCTATCTTTTTAATTACTTCTTTTGAGATCTTACGTTCTTCGCCTTTTCCATTTAAAACAAATGAGATGGTAGTTATAGAAACATTAAGGGCTTTAGCTATATCTTTTATTGAAGGTCTTTTTTGCTTCATTTAGTAATTTATTATGCTTAAGA
>Ga0207888_100646_pt1 | contig 9540 bp, 8 predicted proteins | sample LinPmetageLP43_FD_184055 | JGI IMG/M metagenome (GOLD analysis project Ga0207888, IMG submission 184055) | Marine viral communities from the Pacific Ocean - LP-43 (SPAdes) | ecosystem: Environmental > Aquatic > Marine > Oceanic | place: Pacific Ocean | collected 2010-08-27 | reverse complement strand
GCTGGGATTAACACCCCTGGAAACCATAGGTTATGCCGGATTGGTAACCGTGATATTCAGTACCATTGGTGGATTTAAAGGCGTGGTGTATACCGATTTTATACTGTTTTTTGCAGCAATGGCCGGGGGTATCGGTGCAGCGTATTATTGTGTCAACCTTCCGGAAGTAGGCGGTATGACCGGACTGATGAATAGTCCGCAGGTTATAGATAAAATCAATATTTTGCCTGATTTTGATGATACCAGTACGTTGATAACCCTGCTGATTATTCCGCTTGCGGTACAATGGTGGAGCGCCTGGTATCCGGGAGCTGAGCCGGGTGGCGGTGGATATATCGCACAGCGTATGCTGGCTGCCAAAGATGAGAATCACGCCATAGGCGCCACCTTTTTCTTTAACGCATTACATTACGCATTACGGCCGTGGCCGTGGATTTTAGTAGCCCTGGCTTCGCTGGTGGTTTACCCGGATATCGCCAGTATTCACGAAGCTTTTCCCAATATTGTAGAAAGTAAATTAGGAGATGATTTAGCCTATTCAGCAATGCTGACTAAGCTACCAACGGGACTTTTGGGTCTGGTTATGGCCTCGCTTATCGCAGCCTATATGTCTACAATTTCAACTCATTTAAACTGGGGATCTTCGTATGTGGTTAATGATTTTTATGCCCGTTATGTAAAGCCTAAAGCTTCGCAAAAAGAACTGGTTAATGTAGGACGAATTTCAACGGTACTGTTGATGGTTATAAGTTCTGCCTTGGCACTGGTGCTTACTAATGCTTATCAGTTATTCAATATTATTTTGATGTTTGGTGCAGGAACGGGGCTTATTTTTATTTTGCGTTGGTTCTGGTGGCGAATCAATGCCTGGAGCGAGATTTCTGCGATGTTCTCTTCGGGAATTATTTCAATACTGTTCAACTTTACTTCTTTAGGTGTCATTCTTTTCGGTACAGCAGAAGCAGATGGTGTGTTACCTAATTGGTCAACATATCCTGTGATTGTATTACTTACTTCTATTGTTTGGCTTTCGGTTACCTTTTTGACCAAACCTGAAAAAGACAAGACTTTATTTGATTTTTACAAGCAAACACAACCCGGTGGTCCCGGTTGGTCGCGCATTCATACAAAAGCGCGTGCTGCGGGAGCTGCTTTGGTAACAACCAATCAAAAATGGTCTGTGCCGGCAGGAATACTGGCTACCCTTGTAGGTTGTGTTACAATATATGGTGCACTGTTCAGCACCGGATACTGGATCTATGGTTATTATACCAAAGCCAGCATCCTAACGCTACTCACGCTGATTGCAACTGTAGTTCTGGTGAAACTATGGCAGCGAATTAAAACGAGAGTTTTTTAGAAGTAAATGAATATAATATGCAGAGCTTTTAAATGAATGCAATTATAAAAGAGGCGTGTGTAGAGTGTTTACAACAAGCTTTAAATGCAGAACGTCAGGGAGCGAACAGACTTGAACTGGTCACTTCGTATAGCGTTGGTGGTCTTACACCTGCAAAAGAACTGATAGAAGAGGTAGCTCAGGGTGTTTCTATACCAATACGGGTAATGATAAGACCACGCCCAGGAAATTTTTTGTACAATCAGGAGGAGCATATTCAAATGCTTAAAAGTATTGACATGTGTAAGAAACTTCCAGTTGAGGGTGTCGTTTTTGGAGTTTTAAAAGCTGATAATACCATGGATTTAAAAGCGATCTCAGAACTCTCGAAATATGCGTTTCCCTTAAAAGTTGTTATTCACAAAGCTATAGATCAAACACCAGATATTTTTGTTGCTCTTCATCAGCTTTTGAAAATTAATGAGATTACTACAATACTTACTTCCGGGGGAAAAGCCAATGCCGAAGCGGGTTCAGCTACTTTAAAAGAAATGATAGGTATTGCCGGAGCTAAAATTCAAATCATGGCACAAGGTGATATTTCACCATCTAATTTTGAGAAACTTCACAAAGAAATTTCCGCGACTGCGTACCACGGAAAGTATATCGTGGGGGAGGTTTAATAATATAAAAATTAATATGATTTTATAAGCGTGAGGCGTGGCTAATGACATATACTAAAAATCATATAATTTGCTATTACCGTTTTATTATAAAAGGATTTGATTAATTCAATACGGCAAAGAAAGAAAAAACTCTTTTTTGTGACAAACGCACTGCTTTGATTGGGATAAGCGTGTTTTTAGAAAATTAGAACTTTTAAATGGGTAATCCATTAATTTAAAATTCTATATCGATGGAATATTGATTCATTATTTTACCTAAGCTCCCCTAACCATTATTTTTTCTTTCGAAAAGGCCTTCACAAAATACAGGTTTTTTTGAAAGAAAAAATTAATTCTACTTTTTCCAATTAGCGCAGCAGGAGATAGATAATGGCGAGTGCTTGTGAAAGAAAAAGAAGCAGGGCTAAGATGACAAGCCAATTTGGGATCATTCGCGTATTCTTGATCTTCCTCAGTAGCTCCTTGCGATTTTCCTGCTGTGTGGTTTGATCCATCTCCAGCTTTCTAAGGTACGCATTGATCATCTTTTCAACTTGGTTGCTATCTGCTTTTATGGAGGTACTCTTAAGATTTTTTTCAATCCGTTCTAAGCGATTGACCTCTTGTTTGAACGAATGCAACTCTTCAACCAGTAGTTCTGATAGGTGTTCTAGTTTAGTCATATTCCAATTCCTTTATCGATTACAATTTTTAATAATTTTTGAGCAACAGCTTTAGCCAGGCTCGGTGCAATAGGAATGCTTCCTCCAGATAACACCACACGTTTGGCGTGCTTAATGGATTTAAGCAAATTACTAGCCGACATCGACCGATGCACTTCACTACCTTTTATGTTTTGACCTTTGTATTCAAAGCGAAAACCTTGAAGTTGTTTGGATTTATTGATTACGGGAACCACCGTGATATGCTGCTTTTGCATGCGATTGATGTATGTCTGAAGATCTTTAGTAGATCCTTGAATAGCCTGCTGATGCGCCTTGTGGATTTCACCACGCGTCTGTGCTAAGGCTTTATTTTTTTCAAGCTGAACGTCTTGTACGGTTTGGATGCCCATTTGCTTTGCAGTCCGCTCAGCAGCCCACTGACTTTGCTTTCCGATAAAACTATCCGTATAAGCCTTACCATTTAGATCGATACGATTCACATAGAGATGCACATGGGTATGTGCTTTGTCCCTATTTACATTCGCGACTGCCTGGCGCTCTTGTAATTTCATATGTTGAATAAAAGCTCTAGTGAGTTTCCCTAAATCCTCGGTGTTCATTTGAGCTCCATCGTTTACCGTTGGACTTAGAACAAAACTCAACGTATTGCGCTCACAATTTTGATTTAGCGCTTGCACGGCTTTAAATTCTTGGATGATTTCTTCTGCAGTATCGCCTACCACCAGATCGCTATATACCAGCTCAGCTCGTTTGTCTGGATCATTACCGTAACGTAATGCGCAAAGGGTACTGGATATAGAACTGCCTTTGCCAATCATTTGAGTATGGTTTTTAAATGTTTCTTGATTTCTTTAGCCACTAAAATCACTTCTTCACTGAGCTTTGGATTTCCTTTTTTGTACATATTCCCAATGCGTTTAAAATTGTTGTGATACTTCACCAACATTTTATAGGTATTGATATGTTCTTCATTCATCCGCTCGGTAATCTGTTGTTCCATTAAGCTGTTTCTGCAAAATGCACTTAAGGAAACACCTGCAGCTTTAGCTTTGACTTGCAGCAATTTTTTCTCATAAACGCTGCATCTGAATTTGATAAGTGCTCGTTTCATCGTATTTGTTTTTTTCTTTGCAACCATCGGACGCAAAGCAAGATTGTGCCACAGCCACACATCTTGCCCTGCTTTCCAGAAATCAGTTTCAATTCGTTTTCATTAGCCAGGCATTAAGATCTTTTTCAGCAGTATAGAGCTCAGATTTATCAATACACTTAGAAGTTTCATTCAAGAAGTATATTGTGGTTTTTCTTCCGGCTTCATCCTGATCTAAATAGAGTTCAACAATTTTATAATAATCAAAGTAGGGGAGTGCTTTATCTGCAAAAGCAACAGAGTTTAAAATCAGAAAATCAGCCTCTCGTTTTAAATTTGGACAGATTGTAATCAGCGATAACAGATCAAACATACCCTCTAAGACGATCAAGTTTTGAGACCCATTAGTGATCCATTTCAAATCCTTTGGTGAGCTAGAGGATTTAAAATATTTGTTTCTAAGTTCCCATCCTCCGGAATTATTTTTCAGACCAATAGAAAAACCATATTTCTTCTTTATTGTATAATGCACTTCTCTGCAAAACCACATCGCTACAACCGGATTAATTTTTCGATTCTTCAGATAGGCTAATAATGCCGGATGTTGAATCGGTTTTACATCTCTGATTACAATTCCAGACTCTTTAACCTTCGTTTGTTGTGGTTTTGGAAGCGCATAGTTGTCGGTATAGACTTGAGCTAAAATTGCTAAAGCTTCACGTACGGCTATATTGTGAAGTTCACAGATAAGATCGATGCAGTTGCCTCCTTTTCCTAGTCCGTGATCGTACCAGCAGTTTAAAGTTTTAGAAACTTTAAAGGATGCTTGGGTTTCTGACCGTAGGGGACTCAGAAACCAAGCTTCCTTTTCCGAATTGCGAGTGGGAAGGTGTCCTAAAAATTCCAGCGCCTTCACGATGGAAATTTTTCGGGCATTTTCACACGATAATTTTTCTTTTTTCATCTGTAAATAGTTTAAAAATCCCAAAACATCCTACCATCTTACCCATCCCAGTAAACACGGGGCTTGGTGGCCTGGGTAGGTTGTTTTTTATCTTACCCATCCTACCAAAAATTTGTGGTAAGATGATTTATTATGATCCTACCACAAATGAGACTACTGTTTATAAGTTCTCAGAAGATTTGTGGTAGAATGGTAAGAGGTTTTACTCTTTTTTCTTTCATCAGCCTAGTTCATAAGGTGATTCTGTGAACTTTCGTTTTGCTAAATAGCCGTAAATCCTGCGTTGGGGGTGTTTGATCTTTTGAAAACTAAAGCCTGAGAGGGCGCGTCCCAGATTGATCTGACTGATGCGGATGTTCAAACAATTTAGACTCACCATGATGTCTGTGGCCGTTACAAAATCTTTTTCGTGGGTAGACTTTTCATAGTACTTCGCAATGAGTTCCTGTTCAGTAGTCATTTTAGTATACTTCTGATTGCGCTCCTCATTCTCATTCACATCCTTGACGGTGAGCTCAGGATTAAAATCAGGATCTTTATAAGCCAAATGATAAGCCTGGCTCCAGACGTCAGCAATAGCAACTTCCTTTTTATAGTTGAAGTCTATAGGACCCATCAGCTCAAAGCACAGCCAGCGTACCGAACCGGTTTCATCATTTAAAAAGGAAGACATATTGGTCGAACCCATAAAGGAGCAAATTCTTGGAAGTATCGTATTCTTCCGGTCATAAGGCAAACGCTCGTTGATAAAGGTCTTTGAGAAAAAAGTTTTGAGGGCATTCACATCATTCTTAGAAAGTACTGCCAGTTCGTCGAGATTATACAGGAAGTTTTGGCATAGTTGAATTCGGGCATCTTTATCGCTATTGATATCTTCCGCCATATATTCTGCTAATTCGGGTGGGCAGAGATAGCGGCACCAGGTGGACTTGCCCGAACTCTGACCACTATGGCTGATAATTAGCGCCTGCTTGTTGAAATAAGCAGGCTCCAGAGCGCATTTGATAGCTCTAACCAGCCATTTCTTAAAATGATATACAAATACTTCATATTCATAAAGCGGAACGAAAGAAGCTAGTTTTTCAATATAATCTTTACCATCCCAAGTCTTCAGAGAGTCGAAGTATTCTCGAATTGGATTGTATTTATGGATCAGTTCTGACTTGATTAGAATCTCTAATTTAGAAGTACTGATATCAATTCCGGCTTTGGTCAGTTCAATAATCAACGAATTCAGGTTCAAGTAGCACCATTGACGCTTTCCTTTTAGAGATATCTGAAAGTCGTGTGATATTTCATTGTAGAGAATATCATACTTCTCAAATAAGTATTCAATGGTGTAATCGTAAACAGTTTTCTTTTTAGGATCTGCTACATGATAGAGTTTATTAGTTTCCATAGCTTTAGTTTTATAGGTCTATGAAATTTTTGATCCTTTTGAATGGCACTTTACTGATTCTCCTGAATCGACCTCTGAAAACATTTTGTTTTGTAGCAACCACTGCTCAAGTTCTTCCCGCTCAAAATAAATTAGTTTACCATTAGGTTTACTATGGGGTATAGTACCGGTAGAGGTTAATTTATAAAGATAGCTTCTAGATATTCCTGCATAGTCGCAAGCTTCCTCTAGGGTAAGTACTTTCTTATTGGCAAGTAAAAGCGATTCGATTCGCTCAAGTCTTTCGTCTAATTTAAGTATGTTCATTGTATTCTTTTTTAATGTGAATAGTGAACAAAGCGCTTTGTTTGATTAAGTAGAATTCTTGAATTAAAAGTAAAAAAGTGAAAGTTTAAACACCCTTTTTTGAGAGAAGAGTTATTTACAAATAGCTTGTAATTAGCCCCTCATATTGTTTGCATTTATCTGATAAAGATTGAATTCATTTGTTATTAAATATTATCCAATACGATGCATCGCCAAACAGTTTTCCGGAGTTATGAACATTTCTATGAAGAATTTAAACTCCTATTCGATAATGAAAAGGCTTAGATACGGTTAAGCTCTATTCCATTTTGGACTCCTTCTTTGACTTCTGAGCAGCGAGTTTAGCCTTTAAAATGTTCATGTCATCACTAATTTTCCGATCAACTATTTTTGCATAGTGCTGTGTTGTGCGTAAGGACTGATGTCCTAGCATTTTACTTACAGTTTCGATTGGCACTCCATTTGTTAAAGTGATTGTAGTTGCGAAGGTATGTCGGGCTAAGTGTGTTGTTAGTGGTTTAGTTATACCACACATAATTGCTATTTCTTTCAAAAAAATATTAGACTTTTGATTACTAAAAACAGGAATCACACGCTCAGAATTTTCTACTTCAGGATGATTTTCGCAACGCTCAAGAATCTGTTCAGCTACGGGAAGGAGTGGAATACTGCTTTTTGTACCTGTTTTAGTTCGATTAATTCGAATCCATCTGTCACCGTCTATTCCCAAAGTGATATCAGACTTAGAAAGCTTCTCAACATCAGAATAAGCTAAACCGGTATAGCAAGAAAACACAAACATATCCCGTACTAATTTCAACCTATCAAAATGAAGCTCTTTGCTCCAGAGTGCGTCAACTTCCTCTTGGCTCAGAAACTCTCGTTCGACAGGTTCAAATTTTACTTTATAATTAATAAGAGGGTCATGATCCATCCATTTATTTGCTAATGCAATACGGATGATTTTTTTGAAGTTATTGACGTATTTCAATGCAGAATTGTGGTTGCAGTTACGTTTAGTTTTGAGAAAATGTTCAAACTTGGTAATAAAGGTATAATCGATATCCTTTAGTCGATAGTCATTTTCTTTATAATACTCTTTAATGAATTGCTTAATGTGATTGTGACACGTCCAATATCTTTGGGCTGATGCAGCCGAAATATCTTTACCGATTAATTGATCTAGGTTTTCGTTATGTTCTTTAAAGACCTCAAGAGCTTTTCTGTCCCTATCATCTATACCATTTAAAGCCCTGATCATTTTATTAGGAGTAATCAGTTGAGCACTATCCATAAAATTTTGATGAATCTTATTTAAGTTGTAGGTCAACTTATCAATGTGATCATTAATTTCTTTGGATTCTTTATTCGTTCCTTTAGCTCGTCCCTTAGAACTACTCCATTTATTTAAAGGGATAGATCTGCTAATGCTCATTTGTGCACGAGATCCATTGATGGTTATCCGTAGATATATTAGTGAATTCGTGTTTTTTTCTGATCGACTTTTACGGATAAAAAAAAGAAGGTTATAAGACATATTCGTGGATTTAGAATTTTTAATTAATTCAAATTACGTGAATATACTATTACTTACAAATCTGTTAACATTTCAAGAATCTGATAAACAAGGGTTTATGATCAATTCGGTATCCCCAAAAGTCTTGAAAACTAGGGGACACCGAATTGGCTCCCTTTTATTTGATATTAAATGAATTTATTTGAGGGTAAATAAAATAAAAAACCCTGTAAATCAGTAATTTACAGGGTTTTTAAAGGAGTTTGAAACTCAAAAAGTGGAGTCGGGCGGGTTCGAACCGCCGTGCAAACAGGCAACTCAATAGCTTTCTACACGTTTATTTGCCAATTGGTTTTCGTGCAACAGCCGGTCGGCAACTACCAACTGGTACCTTATTCTCGATTAGATTTCACTATCACATCAAGACCCTGTAATAGCTATGTTTACTTTTTCGGTACCTCTAAGCGAAACGCCGCAAACCAAGGCTTTTCAGAGGTATCATGGTCTCATACCTTGTATGAGATTAAGATAACCTTACTATAATTCGGGTTATGCAGCCATGGCGTAGTTATTCTCGCCGTTTAAAAAGTGTGAAACATGAGATTTACGAGCTTGTGTCCCAGCGCTCGACGTGCTTACTATTCAATTAGACCCGCTGTCAAAACCAAATCGACCCCAAATCCATTTTTCAATTCTAAAAATAGAACCGGAAAAGGTGAGCAAAGATACTAATTTTTAACAGGATAAAAACCTAAGTATCTTCACACTTTAAAGATTTTATAAAGCTTATCTCTTATTAATCTGTGCATCATCGTTTAAGGCTTTTACATTGATTTCGGGTTTGCCATAAACATTAACGATAGCTTTATCTTGTGCAGAAACCATCAATTTATCTGATGCACTTATAGCTGAGCTACTACGATCGCTTAAAGTTAGCATCGCTTCTTTGATATCAAAATCATCACCTTTATAATCAGCCTTCCCGGTAAGTGTTAGATTTAAGGTTTCAGATTTTCCTCTTGGGTTGAATTCTGCATTATCAGACATTGTTAAGAAGGTTTCGGTTGCGGTGAACTTTCCGTCCAGATCAGTACGCCCGCTCATTTTGATTTCAAGTTCTCGAGTCTTAGTGTTGACTTCGCCTCCTGCCTTTTCTGAAAGATTTATTCTCGTTTTTTTACTGGTGATATTCAAATCAATTTGAGAATCACTCATGGCAGTTGCTGTAAAATAAGGCACTTCAATTTGCCCAGGAGTCTTGAGGTCGCTATCACCTTTAAGAACTATATGTTGGGGATTTTGCAATTTGAGATAAACCTCCAATTTTTTAGAACGGGTGATTTTCATATTGGTATTGATATGCAAAACACTATCCTTGACTTTAAAATCTACAACACTTATAAGATTACGGTCTGTAGTTAATACATAATCATTGCTTTTAGCTTGAACAAGTTCAACTTCAATATCATTATCAACTTCAATGGTATTAATACCGGTTTGTAAAGTTCCATTTACCGAAATCACGTCGCGATCTCCTTTAATTTTAGATTGTTGTGCTCCACAAGATGTAGTTAA
>Ga0207888_100624_pt1 | contig 9735 bp, 10 predicted proteins | sample LinPmetageLP43_FD_184055 | JGI IMG/M metagenome (GOLD analysis project Ga0207888, IMG submission 184055) | Marine viral communities from the Pacific Ocean - LP-43 (SPAdes) | ecosystem: Environmental > Aquatic > Marine > Oceanic | place: Pacific Ocean | collected 2010-08-27 | reverse complement strand
CAATTTTAATCAATAAACGCTATGAAAAGCCAAATAAAAAAAATCGTTTTATTTTTAGCAATCATAGTAAACATTGGGGTTTTATTTGTAAACATTTACAATTCAATTGTTTACGACCCAAATTGGGGAACACATATTCCATCTTCTATTGAAACAGCAAGAAATTATTTCACGACAAAAAGCCCATCTAACTTATTTAAAATATTCGGCATCGTAATACATATTCTTGGAATCAATAGCGTCATACGTTTTTGGAAAAACGATAAGCAAATAAGACTTTATAATATTTCAGCTCTTTTTTTAATTCTCATTATAGATTTGCTCACATTTGCTTATTTCCTTCCACGAAACGACATAATGTTTGACCTAAATAGTACAGCCGACATTCAAACATTAACGACAGCTTGGAGAGAATGGGCAAATATGAATTGGGTAAGGACGTTTATAACTTTTGGAATTGTTATGTTGTATAGTTTATCGCTGAACAAATTATACAAATTAAGACAAGTGTAAAGAATGGAAAGAGCAGTGAATTATGCAGTTCAAAACAGTTGTAACTACCTGATCGAAACCCGGGGTTTTGAGTCCTGGGAGGTGAGTAAAAATAAGAGCGCTTAAAATTTAACATTAAATACAGTTTTAAAATATCGTATAGTTTTTAATAGATTGTTTTCAAAGGTTTACCTCTTCATAGTGGACTTGCAACAAAAAACTGCACTTTAGGTTGAGTGACGATGCTGCTAGTTATTGACCATTACAGTCAGGATTTAATAGAATCGCATATTGACCTGCTTCTCAATTATGCAAAGCGTTTTCATAATAGGCAGTTTTTGACAAGAAGTTCTGTAAAGCATGATATGGTAGTAAAAATGGAAGAATTAACGGATGCGTACTTAAAAAGTGACGCTACACTATCGGGTGTTCCAACAGTCAACTATATTGCAGAGAAACTCAATATCTCTCCTAATTATTTGAGTGATTTATTGAAAAATACTACAGGAAGAAATGTGCAAACCCATATTCCAAAATCCATAGTTGAAAGTGCTAAAGAACTGCTCTCCGCAACTAATTTGAGCATAAAGGAAATTGCTTATGATTTGGGATTTGAATACCCTCAATCGTTCAGTACTATGTTTAAAAAAAACACACAACAAACGCCTTTGCAATTCAGAGCAGCATTTAATTGAAAAATTACTACTGCTTGCAACGGATTTAAAAAACAGCGTTTTTAGTTCTTCAATTAAATAAAAATAATAGACCTTACATTAGACTACAAGAACCATATATTAGGCTACAGAAATCCTTCTGTTTCTGCTGAATTTTGTTGAGCAATTTTGCAATGCACTTAAAAAAACAGAACAGATGAAAATTACACTTTCAGGCTCATTAGGCCACATAGGTAGACCGCTAACGCAGGAGTTAGTTCAAAAAGGACATTTAGTAACAGTGATAAGCAGTAACGCCGAAAGGCAAAAAGACATTGAAGCTATAGGAGCTACAGCAGCAATTGGCTCTTTAGAAGATGTTGATTTTATTAATTCAGCATTTACAGGTGTTGATGCTGTATTTTGTATGGTGCCACCGGCAAACTATTTTGACCATCATCTTGATTTACTTGCCTATTATAAAAATCTGGGGAATAACTACGCACAAGCCATAGCACAAAGTGGAGTGAAAAAGGCCGTTAATCTAAGTAGCATTGGTGCTCATATGAAAGAGGGTAACGGGATACTTCAAGGTACTTTTTATGTTGAAAGCATACTCAATGTTTTGCCTTCGGATGTTGCTATTACTCACATTCGTCCTACCGAATTTTATTACAATTTGCTGCCGCAAGTTCATTCCGCAAAGGAAAACGGAATTATAGCTTCTAATATCGAAGGTGAAGTTATAAATGCTTGGGTATCACCGGCGGATATTGCTAGCGTCATTGCCGAAGAGATTACCTCGCCACTTGCCGGCCACAAAGTAAGGTATGTGGTAAGTGATGAACTTACCTATTATGAATTGGCAAAAATCTTAGGTGAATCTATAGGAAATCCACACTTAAAATGGGTTACCTTAGCAGATAATCAGCTGACCGAGGGCCTGAAAGCTGCAGGAATGCAACCAGCCATTGCCGCGGCTATGACCGAAATGTATGCAGCTATAAACAGTGGTTTATTGTACGAACATTATAACCAACATAAACCCAAAAATATGGGCGAAGTTAAGATGAAAGATTTTGCTAAAGATTTTGCTAAAGCGTATAATCAACTGTAGCCATAGATTATGAAAAACACAATGCCTCACCATTTCAAAACAATTTGCGAGTACCATCAATTTCGAGGTTTACCTAAACCAGAACATCCATTGATGAGTGTTATAAATTTAGATGAAATAAGGAATCTTCCAGCTGATGGGCTAAGCAGTTGGATATTTGACTTTTATTCTATTGCTTTAAAAAGAAATATTGATTCTACGGTAAAATACAAGTATGGTCAACAAACCTATGATTTTGATGAAGGCATTGTATTTTTTATTGCTCCCAAACAGGTGTTTTCAGTCGAAACACAGGGAGATTATAAGCTTTCGGGGTGGATGCTGCTCATTCATCCCGATTTTTTATGGCAAAGTCCATTGAGAAAAACTATAAAACAACACGAATTCTTTAGTTATTCGGTCAATGAAGCGCTACATCTTTCAGATAAAGAAGAGACCACAATTATCAGTATTTTCCAAAGTATAAAACAGGAGTATATTTCTAATATTGATAAGTTTAGCCAACCCCTCATCATTTCACAAATAGAAGTGTTACTCAACTATTCAGACAGATTTTATCATCGTCAATTTATAACCAGAAAAATACACAACCATACCATATTAAATCGTCTGGAAGAAATACTTAAAGAATATTTCGATCAGGACAGTTTGGTAGAAAGTGGATTGCCTACAGTTCAAAATATTGCTAAGGAACTAAATGTATCACCTAACTATTTAAGTGGTTTATTGAAAACCTTAACGGGGCAAAGCACACAACAACATATCCACGAAAAATTGATTGAGAAAGCAAAAGAAAAGTTATCAACTACCAATTTGTCAGTAAGTGAAATTGCTTATACATTGGGCTTTGAACATTCACAGTCGTTTAGTAAGTTTTTTAGAAGGAAAACAGAAAGGTCACCTATAGAGTTTCGCCATTCTTTTAACTGATATTGCAAATTGACTAAAAGGCATAGTTGTTAACGGTTATAGCAGACACTTAACCCGACATCCCAACCCCGATTTGGTTACAAACAACCTTGATATGGAAACATTTCCGTTTTAAAGGAACACGAATTTTGCATTCTAAAACTTAAAATAAGAAAATGCAAAAAGTAAAATTCAAAAACAGAAATTGGGACACAGTTGCCCATCTTCATTTGCCCGACAATTTTGATGAATCACAAAAGTATCCAGCTATTGTCTGCGTTCATCCTGGGAGTAGTGTGAAAGAACAAACCGCTGGTTTATATGCCGGAAAATTTGCCTCGAAAGGATTTATTGCAGTGGCTTATGATGCCTCTTTCCAGGGCGAAAGTGGCGGAGAACCAAGATATTTGGAAGACCCTGCAACCCGTGTAGAGGACATACGCTATGCAGTAGATTATCTTATCACGTTAAATTTTGTAGATAAAGAGCATATCGGCTTGCTGGGCATTTGTGCAGGTGGTGGTTACGCAGCAAATGCTGCAATGACAGAAAAGCGAATAAAAGCAGTTGGAACAGTTGTAGGCACCAATACGGGTAGAGCATTTAGAGAAATAAACTTTATAGAAACATTAAAAGCTGTTTCTTCACAAAGAACTGCTGAAGCAAAAGGAGCAGAGCCAATGATTACCAATTGGACACCTAATTCTGCTGAAGAAGCAAAACAGGCAGGCATAAAGGAAAAGGATATGTTGGAGGCCATTGATTATTACAGAACCCCAAGAGGCGAATACCCGACTGCGAACAATAAATTGCTTTTTACAAGTATGGCGAACTTAATAAAGTTTGATGCTTTTCATCTTGCCGATGTTTTATTGAAACAACCATTATTGGTTATTGTTGGCGACAAAGTGGGTGCATTCGGCTCTTACAGAGATGGTTTTGAATTATACAATAAAGCAGCTTCCAAAAGCAAGCAAATCCATATCGTAAAAGGGGCGAGCCATTATGATTTATACGACAAACCCGAAGCAACAGCCGAAGCATTGGATAAATTAGTACCCTTCTTTCAGGAAAATCTTTTACAGGCATAATGAATATGCCGATTAAAATAATTGGGGTAGTTATGATCTTGGCTGGTTGTGTGCTAACATACAAACCAAACATAATCAGCAAAATTCCTTTGCCGGAAAATGCCTATCAGATGATTGAAATTCGGGTTAAATGGGGTTTTCTAACTGGTTTGGGGATATTGTTAATTTTTTACAATCAATGGAGTAATTGGAAACTATTGGCGTGTGCAGTATTGTTTTTTTTAATTTTGGGAATTGTTATAGCCCGTTTATTCGGATTTGTTTTACACGGCTTCTTTTCAAAACAATTACTTTGGCTAACTATAGAAATTGTCGCCTTACTCATTTTTGGAATTTTATATAGATATGCAAACAATTAACTCTTTATCTGAATTTCATCGTTTACTATCCCTTCCACCGCCTTTACATCCGTTGGTAAGTGTGGTTTTGGTTTCAGAGATACATGCTGTAGACGCTGATTTCTGGCAACATTTTACTACTGATTTTTATACTATATCGTTAAAAAATAATATCCAATCCAAAATAAAATACGGGCAACAATATTATGATTTTGACAAAGGGACAATGACGTTTATTGCACCCAAACAAGTTCAATCGGTCGAAGTTGGTGAATCGAACGCTTTTAATGAAACGATTGGGACAGGATATGTATTGATTTTTCATCCTGATTTTTTGAATAAACACCCATTACAAAGCACAATAAAAAATTATGGCTATTTTTCATACTCCCTAAATGAAGCCTTGCACCTTTCGCATCAGGAAGAGCAAAATATTATTGAGATTTATCAAAAAATAGAAAAGGAATATCAACATATTGACAAACACACCCAAGATATTATTCTTTCGCAAATTGATTTGCTTTTGAACTATTGCAATCGTTTTTACGAACGTCAATTCATTACCCGAAAAACCCTAAACAATGATTTGCTTTCTAAGATGGAGCAATTGCTAAAAGATTATTTTGATACCGCAGAAACACTTAAAAGGGGAGTGCCAACAGTTGAATACTTAGCCAATCAACTCAATTATTCCGCAAATTATTTAAGTGATATGTTGCGTTTCCTGACAGGGCAAAGCGCCCAACAACACATTCATGAAAAACTCATTGAAAATGCAAAAGAAAAACTTTTAACGACAAATTTGTCCGTTAGTGAAATTGCCTATGAATTAGGTTTTGAACAACCACAATCATTCAACCGACTTTTTAAAAAGAAAACCGAAATGTCACCTATAGAGTTTCGCCATTCTTTTAACTGATATTGCAAATTGACTAAAAGGCATAGTTGCTAACGGTTATAGCAGACACTTAACCCGACCTCCCAACCCCGATTTGGTTACAAACAACCTTGATATGGAAACATTTCAGTTTTAAAGGAACACGAATTTTGCATTCTAAAACTTAAAATAAGAAAATGCGAAAAGTAAAATTCAAAAACAGAAATTGGGACACAGTTGCCCATCTTCATTTGCCCGACAATGCAGTCGTTTTTGTATGTGTGCTAATAATATACAATAAATGCGGTTCCGTCAGGGAATAATTACTGCTCAATACCGTCTTTTCGAGCAAGCCCATACTACAAACATAATTACGGTTAAACCCTAATTTTATCATTGATCTCTTTTTCCTTTCTCTCGATATTACTTACCATAATCAAGTTGATGTTATAAGTTTGCCATAAGCAAGTAATATACTTAAGTTTTTTCATAATGAAATTAATAGGTACCTTTTTATAAGGAATATTAAGCTTTGAATATATGAATCTGTTTTCAACTAACTATTTTTACGATGTCAACTTATAAAATTCAGTATCTACCTCCAGATCTATCTTTCAATGCATTACAATTTCTGGAAAGTATTTTTTATAAGGAACAAAACATTCCCAAAAAGCTAATTCCCTTAAACGGCAAAGAGCAACTATGGTGGTGTATAATTGATAATAACAAAGTTGTAGGTACGGTAGCAGCTTGGAAAGAAAATGAAGAGTGGCATTGGGGACGTTTGGCACTCCATCCTGAATTAAGAGGCTTAGGGGTGGGTAAGAGACTAGTGAACACTTCTTTAACGGAACTTTTCCAAATGAATATAAATAGAATAAAAGTTGATGCTAGAGATATTACCGTGGGTATGATCTTAAAAATGGGCGGTAAAGTCGAAGGATCAAAAACCAGGTTTTTTGGATATCCAATTACTCCGATGGTTATTGAGAAACATAACTGGAAACCTGATAATGAGATAAATGAGGATTAATTATTTTCCCGGTGCTGATTCCACAACTCTAAAATAAGTAGTTTTGTAGAAGAGTTTAGAAATGCAGGACTCTTTGAAATAAAAGAAGTAATCGAAAATTATCCATAATTTAATAACATAAAATGCTAACGCTAATCATGTGGAGAGATCCGCTCCCTGTAAGCCGGTTTGGTAATGTGCTAAATAGAAAGTTTTTAGATTTTTGCTATCTTTAGAAATTCGGAAGAGTAAATGCGTATAAATCGTCATTGCTCATAGCATAGACCGATTAAAATTTAACTTTCGATATTCACCCAACACATTCCCTTAAAATGCTTCATTTCAGGTAAAGAGCTTTCTCGAAAAGTTTTGCCACAATTCCCAATTTCTCCTTTTCATTCAGTTAATCTTTCCCAGAAGAGGTTAATTTCTTTAAAAGTTTAAATAGAATAATATATTTGAATTTTTCAAAATTCTTTATAATAAAGCTAATTTCGCGTTTGCCCCGCTCCCGCCAGTCTGTGACTGGTGGCTCACTAGTGTAAGTCTCATTTAAAAAGGAAAATAGCATTAAGCCAGTAGAGATTGCTTCGAGTCTCGTTCGGGTCTCCTTCGAGAGCGCTTCGGTAAAAGGGGGTGTTTCTCGAAAAACACCCGAAGAAAACTGGAATTACAATCGAATAGAAGGATGTTTTTAAGGGGATTTATCCTCTTTTTTTAGTTTAAATCAGGGGATTCAGGATTCTGTAAATAACTTCCAAGACAAAGGTCTATTTTTAAAAATACAACGTTAAAGTGTTGATATCCCGTAAAATTTAAGGGGATATGTATATATTTAGTGTTGATATAACAAGTTAGGCATAATTAAATGAAACGCGAAGAACTAAAGAAATATTTGGATAAAGGAACCGACATTGTTGGCGGTGGAATTGGTGGTGCTTTAGGACTAATTGGAGGTCCATTAGGAGCTATTGCAGGCGGAGCTCTTGGAGTAGCACTAACACACGGAATAAAAGAAATTGTAAACCGCCAATTATCCAATCGACAAGAAATTCGTGTTTCAGCTTCAACAGTTTATATATTAAGTGGAGTAACAGAAAAACTTGAAAACGGAGAGCAAATAAGACAAGATAATTTCTTCGATAATCAAAATGGACGAAGTAGCGCAGAAGAATTATTTGAAGGAATAATACTGAAATGTAAAGACCAATATCAAGAAAAGAAAATTCACTTTCTATCGAAAATCTATGAAAAAACCATTTTTGACCAAAATATATCTTACGAAACAGCAAACCAAATACTGAATATATCGGAAAGTTTCACATATAGAAAAATCTGTATTGTAGCCTTTTATGGAAGAATAGATAATTTTGACAGAACGTTAATCCTCAAAGAACCATATATTTGGTATGAAAATGCAACGTATTCATTGGACACAGAAATTCTTAAACAAGATATTTTTGAACTAATGAATTTAGGAATCTTGGACAATAATAACACAATGACAAGTACAAGAAATGGTATCGTTCCAAATAATTTCAAATTAACTGAAATCGGAGATATACTATTTTTATTAATGGATTTGAACGAAGTTATTGTGGAAGATATAAATCCTATTTACGAACTTTTAAAATACAAAGACGAATATGGAGTAAGTCAAAATGGCGGGAGAAATAGAGGAATTCCTGGACATTAACTAAGCCGTATATAATTTATTGCTAGTTCTTTCCTACTTACGAAAGTCCTCGCGGACTTTCTTGGTCGGTAATTGTTTACTAAATTAGTTGCTTAAACCACGCAACAAACCATATACAAAAACGTTAGCGGCAATGATGAAAAAACACCTGTACATATTATTAACACTTGTAATTTGCTCGCAATCACAGGCACAAAATTTTGAAAAACTGATTGAAAATTTTAGATATAACAGTTCTGGTTTGGGAATGAAACCTCAAGATAGCGTAACCGAAAGCTCATTGTACAAGTCAAAAGAATTTAATGTCTCTATAAGCGATAATCCTATCGAAATTAAAATAGATACACTCGTTTTTGAAAATCCCTATTACACGGATGACTTTGATGATTGGGACGATAATTATATCAACTATCCGAAATCTCAATCTGTTATCTATGAAAGCAATCTTATTTCCTTGTTTGGAAATGGGAAATTTGTTTGCCATAGTATAGAAACATACGAAAGAAACAAAACACTCGAAAAAAAATTGAACACCAAGAAGTTCAAATATCATTGGCTAATAGATGGTCAATTATATGCTTCTAACAAATCATTCATTTTCGGTGGACTGTTCGTTTGGTCAACTGGCAAATGGAAGAATACAAGAGCCGAGAAACCATTAAAGGAAATACCAATACTCTTTGCAGACAATAATTTTATTGTTTACCGAAAATGTAGTGGCGAATTTGGCGGAACAATTTACTTCTATGACAGGAAAAGTAAAGACACTTATTATACGGAATTAACTTGCTCGAACACAGTCACCAAAAAAAATGGACAATACCAGATTTTGGCTCATTTAGGACATATGATGGGAACATCTGAAATCAAAGTCATTGCTGACCCAAGAAAATTAGATAAAGCGAATAGTAGTCAACTGAAAATAGAACGAGGAAATCTCGGTTATAAAGGAATATCGGAAGAATTCAACAAAACCTTAGACCTTTTTGGAATTCAACTATTTTCAACTTTTGAAATAAATAATCGAACATTATTCCTAACATATCTAAATGAGAGCACATTTTTAGCAGAAATTGATGGCAAGGAAATACAAATTGTAAATCCGTTATTCAACAATGATAAATACACTCACGACCCAATAACAAAAACTTACGGAAAATACACGTTGATTAGTATGGATCACTATGGAACTGCATTAGACCGAGAAGTTTCTGTAATGATTATAAAAAACAATGAAGTAACATTAATAGATTGGAACGAAAATCACAGCCGCTAACAACGTATATAGATCATAGCTAATTAGTTAACTAAACGAAATTAAGGCATTTTTGATAAGTCGCCAAATTTTTAAATTTGACGATTTCCAATAGAAAAGATAAATAGTAAAATTTAAAAATCTGGCTTGTGCTCAACCGAAAATAATTTTCTAATTTGCACGCTACGAGCCATATGTGTGCCGAGAGTAACGACCGGCTGAAAGTCGTTACGCAACTGTTTATAAGATGGTGGAGCCGCCTGTGCTGAGCGCAGTCGAAGTGACCCACCAATGT
>Ga0207888_100623_pt1 | contig 9754 bp, 9 predicted proteins | sample LinPmetageLP43_FD_184055 | JGI IMG/M metagenome (GOLD analysis project Ga0207888, IMG submission 184055) | Marine viral communities from the Pacific Ocean - LP-43 (SPAdes) | ecosystem: Environmental > Aquatic > Marine > Oceanic | place: Pacific Ocean | collected 2010-08-27 | reverse complement strand
GTCTTGTAACAAACTCAAGATTTTTCTTACTTATATTCTGAATACTAAAACCAACCGAATGTTTAAACGTTTTTCTTCATTACAATGGAAATCCTTTTTTAGGTCTTCTAACCTTGGTAAAAGTCTGGGGATAAAAATAGTAATGGGCTTTTTTGGCGTATATATGCTTTTATCACTTGCTGCTACAGGTGCAGGAATGTACTTTATCTTAAAAGAAGTATTTCCAGATCAGAGCCCTATGTGGAGCATTAGTCAATATTTCATTTACTGGATTTTAATTGAATTATTTTTACGATACTTCATGCAGAAATTACCGGTGATGGATATAAAACCATTCTTGACTACACCGGTCAAGAAAAGCACCATCGCACATTATATATTGGGTAGATCGGCGGCATCTATCTATAACTTATTGACACTATTCTTTGTCGTACCCTTTGCAATTGTTTTATTGTTTAATGGTTACCCTGCAGTAAATGTTTTATTATGGATAGTGGGTATCATGGGCATTATACTAAGTATTAATTATATCAACCTGCTTATAAATAAGAATGATAAAGTTCTTATTGGGATAGGAAGTATTCTTGCATTGGGATATGGATTGGATTATTTTGGAGTGTTCTCTGTTAAAGAGTTTTTTGCACCTGTTTTTCATGCGCTTTATGCATATCCAATTACGGTATTGATTCCGATTGCTTTAGCAGGAATTATATATTATGTCAATTTTAAATACCTACGAGATAAGATTTATCTAGATGCTAAGCTTCAATCGAAATCAGTAGAAGCAAATACTTCAGATATGTCTTGGACAAAGCGTTTTGGAGAAATGGGTTCTTTCTTGCAACTTGATTTAAAAATGATTTGGAGAAATAAACGAACCAAGTCTCAAGTATTTATTTCCTTACTTTTTGTTTTTTATGGCTTGGTGTTCTATACCGTGGAAGCCTATAGTAGTATGATGCCAATGAAAGCATTTGTTGGTGTATTTATGACAGGAATTTTCTTAAGTAATTTTGGTCAATTTATACCAGCTTGGGATAGTAGCTATTATAGTATGATGATGTCGCAAAACATACCAATGCGAAAGTATTTAGAATCTAAAGTTATTTTGATTACTGTAAGTGTTGTGGGTATGTTTTTATTGACAATACCCTATGTTTACTTTGGTTGGGAGGCTTTAGCTATTAATTTTGGTTGCGCACTGTATAACTTAGGAGTAAATATACCGGTCATTTTATATTTTGGTTCATTCAACAAAAAAAGAATCGAATTAGATCAGAGTCCGTTTGGTAACATGCAGGGCGCAAGTGCTACTCAGTTTCTGGTAATGCTTCCGGTAATGGTGGTTCCAATAATTATCTTTTCCATCTTTTATTACATCTTTAATATAGAAGTTGCAGTCGGAGTATTATCGGTTCTAGGCATCATTGGTTTTGCCATGAAGAACTATTTACTAGGTTTAATCACGGAGCAGTACAAGAAAAAGAAATACGGAATGATTGCTGGTTTTAAAGAGAAGGCTAGTTAAGCTTTTTCAGTTTATAACATCACAATTCATCTCTAACAAATTAGAATAACAAGATTATGATTACAATAGAAAATTTATCAAAAATATACGGTTCACAAAAAGTCCTTAATATCGAATCTTTAAACATTCCAACAGGGCAAAGCTTTGGTTTAGTAGGTAACAACGGTGCAGGTAAGACAACATTGTTTAGTTTGCTGCTTGATCTAATACAACCTACCACTGGTCATATCATTAATAATGATGTTCAAGTAAACACCAGCGAAGATTGGAAACCGTTTACTTCATCGTTTATAGATGAAACGTTTTTAATTGGATATCTGACTCCCGAAGAGTATTTCTACTTTATAGGTGATCTTCGTGGTCAAAATAAAGCAGATGTAGATGCATTATTGGCACAGTATCAAGATTTTTTCCACGGCGAAATTTTAGGTCAAAAGAAGTACTTGAGAGATTTATCTAAAGGAAATCAAAAGAAGGCGGGTATAGTTGCTTCGTTTATTGGGAACCCTAAAGTGGTTATTTTAGATGAGCCTTTTGCAAATTTGGATCCAACCACTCAAATTCGTTTAAAGCAAATCATTAAAGAATTGGCAGAACAAAAAGACGTAACCGTTTTAGTTTCTAGTCACGATCTAATTCACGTGACCGAAGTTTGCGAACGTATTGTGGTGTTGAACAAAGGTGAGGTGGTTAAAGACATAGAAACATCTGCTGAAACATTAAAAGAACTAGAGGTATTCTTTGGAGCAGAGAATGCACAGGTAGTTATGGAATAAATAGAGGATTATATGGCCTTTAGAGTGCAGTCTAGAACTCCTTGTAGTTGAAAAATCAATTAGATTTCGATTTTCCTAAATCAGACAAACTGCATTATACACAAAACTTACAAAACCGACTTGATGGTCGGTTTTTTATTTCTATCATTTTACCAGATGTATTTTAAATTCCGATAAAGATGTTATTCGCTAGATAAAGTGCAAGAAATTGAATTGCGCTTCACAATTTTGACTTAGAACAAACTACTTGGTCGGTAAAATTTAATGGTATAAGTTTAGAATTGATGCAAATGCTTAAAAATAAATATGCGGTTTACCGATGAACGGCATAATATTCTGGTTGTTTTTAAGTTAAACATACATACGTAGATCATCTATTTTGAATCTTAGAAACAAACTTATTTTATCCGGTGTTTTGGCGAGTATGCTTTTTAATGCATGTTCGACCAAGAAAGATGCTTTTATTAATCGTAATTGGCATGCGCTAAACACTAAGTACAACACATTATATAACGGTAATATTGCTTTTGAAGAAGGGCGCAATACCTTAAATGACACCTACCAAGATGACTATTTTGATGTCTTGCCTGTAGAGCGTTTAGAGGTTAGCGGCGAAATTAAACTAGATTCAGAAGACAACAATCCTAATTTTCTTATTGCGGAAGAGAAAGCTACAAAAGCTATTCAACGCCATAGTATGGATATTAAAGATGAGGAGCGTAACCCGCAAATAGATGAAGCTTTTCTATTATTAGGTAAAGCCCGTTATTTTGATGAACGCTACATTCCTGCATTAGAATCATTTAATTACATCTTAAACAAATACTCTCAAAGCGATAAGCTTAACGAAGCTAGTATTTGGAGAGAAAAGGTGAATATTAGATTAGAGAACGATGATCTTGCCATTAAGAATTTAAAACGCTTGATGAAGTATGAGCGTTTAAAGGATCAAGAGTATGCAGATGCAAGAGCAATGATGGCGCAAGCATTCATAAATCTTAATGCACCAGATACAGCTGTTCAAAACCTAAAAATTGCATCGCATTACACAAGTAAAAATCCAGAAAAAGGAAGATACTATTATATAATAGGACAGTTGTACAATCAGCTAGGTTATAAGGATAGTGCTAATTATGCTTTTGACAAGGTGATAGATTTAAATAGAAAATCGCCTAGGGTTTACATGATCAATGCGAAAATTGAAAAACTAAAGAATACTGAAATTACCGCTGAAAATAAAGAAGAGGTTTTGGAGTATTTGACTAAAATGGAATTGAACAGGGAGAACAGACCCTTTTTAGATAACATATATAGACAATTGGCTGAGTTTCATTTAGCGCAGGAGTCTGATAGTTTGGCATTGGTGTATTTCAACAAATCTTTGCGTGCATCTCAAAACAAGCCAAAACTAAATGCGCTTAATTATGAGAACTTAGCAGAGTATAACTTTTACGAAAGTGTTTATAAACCTGCAGGTGCATATTACGATAGTGTACTTACTAACTTAAATGAGAACACCAAGAAGTTTCGTGCTATTAAAAAGAAGAGAGACAATTTAGAGGATGTTATTAAGTACGAAGACATTGTACAATATGCAGATAGTGTAATTACAGTATATCAAATGCCAAAAGATGAGCAATTGGCATATTTTGGAAAGCATATAGAGGAGTTACAAAAAGCTAAAGAAGCAGCACAGAAAAAAGAAAAAGAAAGAATTACAGATGGATTTGCCGCATTTTCAAATAGTAAAGGTGGAAAGGAAAATAAAGGGAAATTCTATTTCTATAATATTACCAGTTTAGGTTACGGTCAAAACGATTTTAAAAACCGCTGGGGTAATAGAGAATTAACCGATGATTGGCGTTGGTCTGACAAATCGGTTGTAAATACTGATAATTTAGCGTTACAAAACGCTGTGGGAGCAAATGATAGTTTAAGTGTGGTTAGTGATGATGAGAAATTCTCATTAGAATATTATATGGATCGTTTACCAACCGATGTTGCCGTAATTGACAGTTTAAAAACAGAACGTAATTTTGCTAACTATCAACTTGGGTTAATATATAAGGAGAAGTTTAATGAAAATTTTTTAGCGGCCGGTAAATTGGAGAATGTTTTGGCATCGAATTCAGAAGAACGATTGATTCTACCTTCTAAATACAATTTATATAAAATCTACGAAGAAGTAGATAGTCCGTTAAAAGAAGCTATGAAGGCCGATATTATTGCCAACCATGGAGATTCTAGATATGCAGAGATTCTATTGAATCCGCAGGCGGTATTGGCAAATAGTTCTGATAGTCCAGAAAAGCGATACGAGAGTTTATTTAAACAATATAAGGACCAACAGTATTTACAGGTCATTACAGGGGCAGAGGAAAACATCAATAGGTTTACAGGAGATCCTATTGTTCCTAAATTTGAAATGCTGAAAGCAAACGCAATTGGTAGACTACAAGGTTTTGAGTTATTTAAGGAAGCACTTAATTATGTGGCTTTGACCTACCCTAACAATCCGGAAGGTAAAAAGGCAGAACAGATGATTGTTGAACAGCTTCCAAAATTAGAACCAAAGGAGTTTTCACCAGAGACAGATTCTAAGGGAACATCTAATTGGAAAGTAGTTTTCCCTTTTAAAAGAAGTAATACAGAGAAGGCATTAAAGCTGATGGAACTGTTAGATAAATCTATTGAAGATCTTAAATACAAAAATGTAGTTTCTAGGGATATTTATAACCTCGAAGATCAATTTGTAGTAGTTCATGGCTTTAAGTCAAAAGAATTTGCACTTGGCTATGCAGAGCTACTAAAAAACAATAAGGATTACCGCGTTGCTGATGAGAATTTTGTAGTTTTATCGGAGAACTATAAGATTATTCAAGTGCACAAAAATATAATCGATTATAGAAATACGCTTTTAACCCCAAAACCGTGAACAATGTTTTCAGACAGACAAAAACCTAAGACTATGAGTGAAGTAGGAGGGCAACCTAATAGAATTGAAAAGAATACAAAGATTAAAGGAGATATAATTTCTGAAGCAGATTTTCGTATCGATGGTAAGCTAGATGGTAATGTAAAAACTTCTGGTAAAGTAGTAATCGGTAAAGACGGTTATATACATGGTAAAGTAGAATGTGTAAATGCCGATATAGAAGGTAGTTTTAATGGAGAACTTTTAGTGTCTGATTTATTATCTCTAAAAGCATCTGCAGTAATAGAAGGTGTAGTTTCCGTAAGTAAATTAGCTGTGGAGCCAGGCGCAACTTTCAATGCATCTTGTAATATGGGTGGTAAAAAAGGAGCTGCTAACAATGAAGGTCACAAATCATCTAATAGTAATGGATCCACAAAAGCCTCGTAATGATAATTCTGAGCTTTTAAGAAATGCCGCAAGCTTATCTGGTGTAGCTATACAAATGGGCGTCACTATTTTCTTGGGCAATCTTTTAGGGGAATGGTTAGATCAAAAATTTGAAAAAACGTTTTTAGAGGATACATTTACATTACTTGCTGTATTTTTGTCTATCTATTTGGTCATAAAAAAAGTTATGGCATTAAATAAATAAGCGTTGTTAAAAAATATCATATTATATATAGTCGTGTTCACTGTTGTGGGCGCGACTTCTTATTTTCTGCAAAATTTCGTTTTATCTACTCCACCATCCTATTTTGGTCCGTTGTTGATAAAAGCCTATAGTTTTCATTACCTGTTTTCATTAACCTTGGTTATAGTGTTTTTAATTGCATCAAAAAACAAATCTTTTTTTGAACAGTTGGGTTTTATTTATATGGGCGTGCTCGTTTTTAAGTTAACACTCGTTGCAGCTATATTCTATCCGTACCTTTTGGGTGAATTGGTTATGCCTCAATTATATAGGGGTTTGCTAATGCTCCCAGCAATTATTTTTTTGTTTCTAGAAGTGTTTTTTATTTCTAAAATTATGGGGAATAAAAGACTCTAAATTTTAAAGCTTTAAAATTGGGTAGTTTATGCAATAATTAACTACTTTTGCGCAAAATTTCTAGGGGCTTAATTTTTGACAAATAACTAATGATGCAAGTTTCAAATACGTTTAAAACCTTATTACAACTTCTAATACTTTGTTTTTCAATGCAAAGTTTTGCGTTCTCCGATACGGAGCAAGAAGGCGCAGTAAGTACTAAGGAACAGGTAGATGAGTATATTTTACATCACCTTAAAGATTCTCATGACTTTCATTTATTCTCTTATTCTAATGATGCAGGAGAAAGAAAGCACGTTGGTTTTCCTTTACCGGTAATTTTATGGTCTAGTAACGGTTTGGCGACTTTTATGTCATCAGAATTCCATCATGACGATAATGGTCAGGTTATAGTTGAGAGAAACGGCTCAAAGTTTGTAAAACTTCACAGTAAAATTTACGAATTAGATAATGGCGCATCTTCGGTTAGTTTTGACGAAGAGCACCATGCAACCAATGCTCATAAAGTTTTAGATTTTTCTATTACTAAAAGTGTAGTTGGGGTTTTATTGGTAGGTCTATTAATGTTATTGGCATTTTCTTCATTGGCTAAGCAATATGCAAAGAAAAGTATCCCTACTGGGTTCGGTAGAGTATTGGAGCCTTTAGTACTTTATGTTAGAGATGAAATAGCTAGGCCTAATATTGGTGAAAAGCATTACAGAAAATTTACGGGGTACCTGTTAACCGTGTTCTTTTTTATATGGATACTAAACTTAATGGGTCTTACTCCTTTTGGCTTTAATGTTACTGGTCAGATTGCGGTAACTGCATGTTTGGCAATATTCACCTTAGTTATCTATACAGTTAGTGGAAATAAAGATTATTGGATGCACATTTTGTGGATGCCAGGTGTACCGGTTTTTGTAAAGCCTATTTTGGCTATTATAGAATTAGCTGGTGCATTTATCATTAAACCTTTTTCATTATTAGTTCGTTTGTTCGCAAACATATCTGCAGGGCATATTGTAGTAATGAGTTTAATTGCAATCATGTTTACACTTAAGAAAAGTTTAGGTGTGGTAGGTGCTACAGGTTTATCTTTGGTATTGTCATTTTTCATCACCCTTATTGAGGTGTTGGTAGCCTTTTTACAGGCATATATATTTACAGCACTTTCAGCTCTATTTATAGGTATGGCGGTTGCGGAACATGATCACGATCATGAGCATGATTCTCATGGTCATGAAGTGGCGGATGTTGAGGATGTAAGAGGAGATTTTATTTAACAAGAGTTTTTTTAATTTAATTATATAAATCAATTGGTATGGTAACTTACAATTTAATTGGAGCAGGATTAATCGTAATCGGAGCAGGTTTAGGTCTTGGTCAAATCGGTGGTAAAGCAATGGAAGGTATTGCTCGTCAACCAGAAGCGGCAGGAAAAATTCAAACTGCAATGATTATTGTAGCTGCACTTTTAGAAGGTTTAGCATTCGGTGCTTTGTTCTTAGGAAAATAAGAACTCGAAAACCCAAAGACATCTTCCTGTAACGGTTGGTTACAGGAAATGTTTTTTAATTATTGATTTAGATTTTAAAGATTTAAGATATGGAAGTTTTATTGAACGATTTTTCACCTGGTTTGTTTGTAGTACAGACAATATTATTATTAGGTTTAATATTCTTAATGGTAAAATTTGCTTGGAAACCTATTTTGAATTCGTTGAACGAAAGAGAGAGTGGTATACAAGAAGCATTAGCTGCAGCTGAAAAAGCAAAGGCAGATATGCAGAACTTACAGGCTGATAATGAAAAAATGCTTCAAGAGGCTCGTTCTGAGCGTGAAGCTATGTTGAAAGAAGCACGTGAGATCAAAGAGAAAATGATTTCAGATTCTAAAGAGCAGGCTAAGATAGAAGGAGATAAGATGTTGAAGCAAGCGCAAGCTGCTATTGAAAGCGAGAAGAAAGCTGCTGTTGCAGATATTAAGAGTCAAGTTGCAGAATTGTCTGTAGCTATCGCAGAGAAAGTTATAAAAGAGGAGTTATCTAGCAACGAAAAGCAATTGAAGTTGGTTGATACAATGTTGAGCGATATAAAACTTAACTAAAAAAAATAATGAGCGAATCTAGAGCTGCATTACGTTACGCAAAGGCGATATTGGACATGGCCAAGGAAAATAAAGCCTTGGTTGCTGTTGAGAAAGATATGCGTTCAATCGTCGCTACTATTTCAGATAGTAAAGAATTAAAAGATGTATTGGCAAGTCCGGTTGTATCCGGTGCTTCTAAAAAGAATGCGTTACTTGAAATTTTCAAAGGATGCGATTCAATTACTGAAGGTACTATTAGCATGTTGGTTGATAACAAGCGTGTAGGTATGCTAAATGAAGTTGCTTTAAAATACATTATTCTTAATGAGCAATTAAAAGGAAAAGGTGTAGCTTATGTTACTACTGCTGTTCCTTTAGATGCTGCTACAGAGAAAAAAGTACTTAAACATATTGCTACCATTACTTCTGATGAGGTAACTATTGAGAATAAAATCGACGAAAGTATTATTGGCGGTTTTATCTTAAGAGTTGGAGATTTACAGTACGATGCTAGTGTAAGCAATAAGCTTAACAATTTAAAAAGAGAATTTTCTAATAGTCTATAATAACTATATAAGGCAAAAGACGATTTGTCAATAGCCTAATATCTTATACTAATTAAAAATGGCAGGAGTAAAAGCCGCTGAAGTATCAGCAATTTTAAAGAAACAATTATCAGGATTTGATGCTACCGCTACTTTAGATGAAGTAGGTACTGTATTAACTGTAGGTGATGGTATTGCAAGAATCTACGGATTAGCCAATGCTCAATACGGAGAATTAGTTGAGTTCGAAGGTGGACTTGAAGGTATCGTTCTTAACCTGGAAGAAGATAACGTAGGTGTGGTTCTTTTAGGACCTTCTAAATCTGTTGGTGAAGGTGATACTGTAAAACGTACGCAACGAATCGCTTCTGTAAAAGTTGGTGAAGGAATTGTTGGTCGTGTGGTTGATACTCTAGGTAACCCAATTGATGGTAAAGGACCTATAACTGGTGATACTTATGAAATGCCATTAGAGCGTAAAGCTCCAGGTGTTATCTACAGAGAGCCTGTAACTGAGCCAATGCAATCAGGTATCAAAGCAATTGATGCGATGATCCCGGTTGGTAGAGGGCAGAGAGAGCTTGTTATTGGTGACCGTCAAACTGGTAAGACTACGGTTTGTATCGATACCATTTTGAACCAAAAAGAATTTTATGATGCTGGTGAGCCTGTTTACTGTATCTATGTTGCCATAGGTCAAAAAGCATCTACTGTTGCCGGTATTGCTCAAGTATTAGAAGATAAAGGTGCAATGGCATATACTACCATTGTAGCTGCTAACGCATCTGATCCAGCACCAATGCAAGTATATGCACCATTTACTGGAGCGTCTATCGGTGAGTATTTCCGTGATACAGGTCGTCCTGC
>Ga0207888_100618_pt1 | contig 9779 bp, 3 predicted proteins | sample LinPmetageLP43_FD_184055 | JGI IMG/M metagenome (GOLD analysis project Ga0207888, IMG submission 184055) | Marine viral communities from the Pacific Ocean - LP-43 (SPAdes) | ecosystem: Environmental > Aquatic > Marine > Oceanic | place: Pacific Ocean | collected 2010-08-27 | reverse complement strand
AACAACATTCTTTAGCGATGAAACTAACTACGCTATTATTGTTTGCTTCCCTATTTAGTTTACAAGCAAACTCTTATTCCCAACGGCTTAAGGTTACACTTAATCTCAACCATGTAAGTGTGCAAGAAGTTTTGGAGCAAATCGAGGAAAGTACTGCCTATAAATTTATCTACAATGTAAAAACATTTGATACAGATAAATTATTGAATATCAATTTTAATGAAGAAGAAATTCAGGTTGTTCTTGATCAGATTTTGGCCAGTACACATACAGATTATGTTATTCGGAAAAATCTGATTGTACTTAAGCCTTCTCCACAAGTAGCTGTAAGCGCATTAATAGAGGCATCAAAAAATGCGATGCAAATGCAGATCACGGGTACAGTACAGGATAGTAAAGGAGTTATGCTCCCCGGGGTCACTGTAAAAATCAAAGATTCACAAAAAGGTGTTTCTACAGATTTTGACGGGAACTATTCAATTACTGCAGACCCTGAAGCGACCCTTGTTTTTTCATATGTAGGTTTTGAAACTTTAGAGACTACTATTGACGGTCGCAACCAAATTGATATTACGCTTAAAGAATCACTTGAAGAAATGAGCGAGGTTGTTGTAATAGGATATGGGCAGGTGAAAAAAGAAAACATTACCGGCTCGGTAGGTATTGTTGATATGGAAAGTTTTCAAAATCAAGCACCGACTATCAATATCGATCAGGGTCTGCAAGGTCTCGTTGCGGGTGTAAATGTGAGTTCGCCTAGTGGTCAACCAGGCTCGGCTTCCAAAATACGCATACGTGGAACCACTTCGCTTTTTGGGTCTAATCAACCGTTATATGTAATTGATGGAATTCCTGTTGTATCGGAAAGTAATATTCCTATTGGAGGAACTGAAGGTGGTAATCTGGGGCAGGAATTGGACAATCAGGGGTTGAGTACTCCTATTGGTAATATTAATCCCAGTGATATCAAATCGATCACGGTTTTAAAGGATGCATCTGCAGCAGCAATATATGGCTCACGAGCTGCTAATGGTGTAATTGTAATTACTACAAAACAAGGAACCAAAGACGGCAAAACTCAATTTGAGTTTAGTGCTTCAACAACTGTTCAAAATACACCTACTCTAGATGTGCTTAATGCAGACCAATTTAAGGATGTGTGGCTTACAGCTGTAAATAACAGTTCGAGTACAGATGCTTTTTCACAAAGTATACGAGATGGTTCTTATTTTGGTACAGCAAACACAAATTGGGAAGAAGAACTTAATCCTTCAAATCAGGTGTCTTCAAATTACAACTTGAGTATACGTGGTGGAAATGCAACCACACAGTATTCAACGTCAATGTCTGCACTTAATGAGCAAGGCGCATTAGAAGGAGCGGCTAGAAAACGTTATACCTTAAATTTAAATTTGAATACGAAGGCTACCGAAAAGTGGAGTTTTGGCACACGTCTACAAACGACTTATTCTGATCAGGATGCGGCAGATTCCGGTTTGTTTGATCGTATTTATGTCTATAGACCAGATCTACCTGTTTTTGATGAAGAGGGTAACTATTCATTTTCAGATGGTTATAATTTAGAAAATCCAAAAGCACTATCACAAGCGGTAAACAGTAATAAGACATTTTTATTTCTAGGAACATTTTTTACCCAATTAGAACTTGTAGAAGGGCTCAAGGCTGAAACTCGATTATCAATTAACTATAATACCGGAAAGCAAAATAGTTATTACCCAGAGTTTTTATCTCGTGGTGGGTGGAGTCGCCTGCAAGGTGATGGCGATGGGTATGCACAAGATAGTAGAGCAGAATCTTCTGTAGTGCAATGGAATTCAAATCTTACGTATTCTAAAACATTTAATGACTTACACAGTATAGAGAGTGTACTAGGTACAACTTTCGAAAAAGTAAGTTCTTCTTATAATAAAGCTTTTGGTGAAGGGTATAGCAATGGGGTTTTAAGTAATGTGAGCAGTGCTACCTCTAGCAATGGTGGGCTCTCAACAAGCCAAGGATCTGGTTTACATTCCTATTTCGGTCGTGTACATTATGATTATGACGATCGTTACTTACTAACACTTTTGGGACGTGTAGATGGTTCTTCAAAGTTTGCTGTAGAAAATAAATATGCATTTTTCCCAGCGGCTGCTGTTGCCTGGAGAGCAACAGAGGAAAGCTTTTTAAAGAATAATAAAACCTTAAATAATTTAAAATTTAAAGCGAGTTTAGGTACTACAGGACAGCAAGATTTTGGTGCTTACCAGTGGCGCACTCTTTACGAAACCTATTTCTATGCAGGAAGCGCTGTGATTTTAACCCAATTGGGTAATGATAAATTAAAGTGGGAAACAACTCAGCAACTTGATTTCGGTATAGAGTTTGGCCTTTTAAATAACCGTATTTCGGGTGAATTGGGTTACTATGAGAAGAACACGAAGGATGCTATTTTTAATGTCATACCCCCAGGAAATACCGGGTCAGGTACAATTTTAGCAAACGTAGGAGAAACCCAAAATAAAGGTTTAGAGCTTTTAGTAAACTTTAATGTAATACGCGCTAAAGATTTTTCCTGGGACCTACGGATCAACGCTACCAAAAACAGTAATAAGTTGGTAAAGATATCGGATGATTATAAAGACGATGAAGGTTTTGTAACTGGAATTCCCGGTAATGGTGGGCGCCTACGTGAAGGAAGCCCGATAGGTTTGATTTACGGGTATGTTGCAGAAGGAATTTTTCAAGATCAGGTAACAATTGATGGGTTAAACTCCAGTGCTCCGGGTGGAGTCTATCAAGATGAGGAGACCTCACCAGGAGATATTCGTTTTAAAGATATCTCAGGCCCAGACGGTATTCCCGATGGCATAATATCATCTTTTGATCAACAAGTGATAGGAGATGCGCGACCAGATGTTTATGGAGGTTTTACGAATACTTTTAGATACAAACAACTATCACTTTCGGCGCAGTTTAGTTATGCAATAGGAAATGACCTATTATGGTTCTCACAGTCACGAAGTATAAACTTTCAGAATTCATTTCTTGGTGAAAATAAGACCATTGATGTCCTTAATGCCTGGACTGCAGAAAACCCAACCAACGTTCCAAGATCAGTATATCGTGATCCTAATGGAAATGGTAAAATCTCGAGCTTTTATGTGCACGACGGTTCGTATTTAAGACTAAACACGCTTAATCTCCGCTATGATTTTTCTAAAGAATTTTTAGAGCGTTTTCCTTTTATTAATGGCCTTGCAATATATGGAATAGCTCAAAACCTATTTACAGTTACAAATTATCCAGGTGCAAATCCACAAGGCGGAAGCTTATTTGATAATGATATCTCCGGTTCTGGTAGAGATACGAACCGATACCCGCTTCAAAGTGCCTATACCGTAGGTGTCAACTTAAGATTTTAATTCTACACATATGAAAAAATATATAATATATAGCTTATTAGCACTAATTACGGTTTCTTGTGAAATTGTTGATGCTATAGATCAAAATCCACCTAATAATCTGGTGCCGGATAATGTAATCCAAACTAGTGATGATGCCCAAGCCCTTCTTAATGGAGCATACGGGCAGATTGTTTCTTTTTCAGTATCGCATTATTATATGTATTCTGAATTGATTCCCAGCGCAATGATTGGAACGATGAGTACTGCAGGAGGAGGAAGTGCAAATGCTCAATTTGCGGAGAATGATTTATTATCTGATAATGGCAATATCAATAGCTTTTGGAAGATCATTTATACGGTCGTGGATGCTGCAAACAACAGTATAAAACTAACTCAAGAGCTCCCAGATAGTGAGATAACTCCCACGCTGCGTACAGAAATTATTGGTGAAGCTCATTTTTTACGAGCGATGGCAACCTTTGATGTGTTGCGCTATTTCGGTCAGTTTTATGATTTATCCAGTGACCTGGGCGTAGTTCTTAGAACTGAACCGGTTAATTTTATTACCCGTAGTAAACCCCGTAGTACGGTTTCAGAGTGCTATAATCAAATTCTTACAGATTTAAATTTTGCTATAGAAAACGCCCCCGAGTTTAGTGTTAACTATAGAGCGTCTAAGGTTGCTGCTCAAGCATTAAAAGCTAAGGTTTTATTATTTATGGGTAACTATACAGAAGCAGCTGTAATGGCTGACGTCGTTATCAATTCTGGAGCTCGATCACTTGAGCCTACTTTTGCAGAGACTTTTAACAAAGGTTTAAACTCACAAGAAATCATCTTGCAAATTTATAGAGATGCAGATTCGGATACCGATCAAAATAATCGAAAGCGGTTTTATTCAGGAAGAGCAGGAACAACTTGGTTTCCCGAATTGATGACAGGTGATCCCAGACAGCCACTTACCTATTCAGGAGCAACTGTTGTCAAAACAAATAATGAAACAACCTTTAGACCTACTTATTTTCTGAGACTAGCAGAAATGTATCTTATAAAATCAGAAGGCCTTGCACGTAGTGGAGCAAGTATAGAAGCTAGCCTTATACCTCTAAATGTAATACGCAATAGAGCAGGTAATGCAGATGCGGTAGCGACTACTAATGAAGAAGTGCTGGATTTAATTTTTGAAGAAATCATCAAAGAACTCGCTTTTGAAAATGGATCTGACTGGTTTGCAGCAATACGCTTTGATAAGGCCATGGAGCTGAAATCCACAATCACAAGTGTAGATCAATACATACTTCCACTACCCTTAGCTGAAATAGAGGGTAATGAGTTTATCGATTTGACCGATCAAAACCCAGGTTATAATTTCTAATAAGTAGCATTAGAACCTAAATTTTTTCTATTCAGGATTGCTCGTAGTAAAAAAACAGCAAGCAATTCTCTTACCTTAAAAACAAAGATATTTATGATACGTTTATTTATAAACCTAAGTATGTTATTACTAGGCTTTATGGCCACTGTATGCGCACAACAGCAAACAGATTTTTCAGATTTAGATCAGCAATTAGCCTTAGATCCATCAGTGGTTACCGGAACCTTAGATAATGGATTAACCTATTATATTAAAAATAATACCCGCCCAGAACATAAAGCTGAATTGAGACTGGTGATCAATGCAGGGTCAATATTAGAGGATGAAGATCAACGCGGTTTAGCTCACTTTGTAGAGCATATGGCTTTTAATGGAACGACAAGCTTTGAAAAAAATGAACTTATAGATTATTTACAAAGTATAGGGGTGCAGTTTGGTGCAGATTTAAATGCACACACCAGTTTTGACGAGACAGTTTATAAACTTACCGTTCCCACAGATGATGATGACATCTTTAATACCAGTTTGCAAATTTTAAAAGAATGGGCAGGAGGAATTACGTTTTCTGATGAAGAAATAGATAACGAGCGCGGGGTAGTGGCCGAAGAATTGAGAGCACGTAGTGGTGCAGGATCCAGAATGTACGATCAGTCAATTCCTGTGATTACTAATAATGCTAGATATGCAGACCGTTTACCAATAGGAACTCTTGACGTTATTTTAAATTCAGACTATGACGCAATGAAACGTTTTTATAAGGATTGGTACAGACCAGATCTGATGGCACTTGTACTTGTAGGAGATTTTGATGTAAATGATGTAGAAGTAAAAGTAAAGCAACTTTTTGAAGATCTTAAACCAACTGGGGAACCTAAAGAAAGAAGGGTTTATCAAATAAAAACTGCCCAGAAACCTGCTGCTAAAATTATTACGGATAAGGAAACTCAAAAAACTTCTGTAGCCATATATTATAAGAAGGAGCACGAGAACACTATATCTTTTGAGGATTATAGAACATCTATGCTAGAGAAATTATATTCCGGAATGCTACGAGCACGTCTTGAAGAAATTGCTCAAAATAAAGACACTCCCTTTTTAGCAGGTACTGCAGGAATAGGTTTTTTCTTAGGAAACAAAGACAGCTACTTTTTACGAGCAAATTTAAAGGAAGGTAAAGCACTCGAAGGTTATAAGGCACTTCTTAAGGAAAGTGAGCGTGCTAAACGTTTTGGATTTACTCAAACAGAATTGGATCGTTATAAAGATGAAATGATTCAAAATGCAGAATTGTTCAAGACTGAATCAGACAAAATCCCACATCGTATTTATGTGGAAGCTTTAATAGATAATTTCACTTTTGAAGATCCTGTAGTAAGCGAAGATTTTAGATTCAATTTTTATAAAGAAACGCTGCCGGAAATAACTTTAGAGGACGTAAATACAATAGCTAAACATTGGGTAAATACAACTGATATAGCGGTTATTCTCAATGCTCCAGAAAATGATTTAGAGCAATTACCTACTGAAGCAAAATTACTTTCAGAATTAAGCGAGGTCAAAAACTTGGAGTTAAAACCCTATGTTGATGATATGGCAAACGTAGCGCTAATGGAGAATAAGCCGGAGCCAGGAGAATTAGTTAAAGAATCTTATCAAGAAAAAGTTGATGCTACGACATGGGAATTTGCCAATGGTGTGACTGTAATTGTAAAGCCCACAACTTTTCAAAATGATATGATTAAAATGAGTGGTTTCCGTGAAGGTGGAAGTTCAATAGCGCCTGACAGTATATATGTATCGGCTCGCGAATCAGGTAGAATTATATCAGAAAGTGGTATAAATTCTATTTCCAATGTTCAGCTTATCAAATTGAATATGGGTAAAAACATAAGTGTCACTCCTTATATCAATTATTACGAAGAGCTTATATCGGGAAGTAGTAACCGAGAGAATCTTGAACGTATGTTTCAAATGACTCACTTATACTTTACAGCACCAAATAAGGATCAAAATAGTTTTCAATCTCATAAAGAAAATCTAATTGAATTGTATAGAGGGAATGATGATAGCCCAGGTTCTTATTTTGAAAAAATAATAGCCAAAACGATGATGAACAATCACCTAAGAGCAATTCCGTTAGAGGCCGATCAAATTGAATCTGATCTTAAAATAGATGAGGTATTTAGCTTTTATAAAGAGCGTTTTTCTAATGCAAATGGCTTTACGTTTGTGCTTGCTGGTAATTTTGAACCTAAACACATCAAAGAGTTGGCTACAATCTATTTAGCCAGCTTACCTGCAGATCTTAAGGAAAACAGCACTTGGAAAGACATAGGACTGAGAAGAGTTACAGGAAATGTAAAGAAAGTTGTTAAGAAAGGAATCGAAAATAAAGCTGATGTAGATATGCGCTATACCGGAAAGCTTAACTATTCTCCAGAGGCAGCTGAAGAGCTGAATTTACTAGCTAAAGTTTTAAAAATCAGACTTACTGAAGAATTAAGGGAAAAGATGGGAGGTGTCTATGGAGTTCGAGTGAGTGGCTTTACTACTGATAGACCTTATGAATGGTATAGAATGCAAGTTCGTTTTACTTGCGATCCCAATAATATAGAGGCACTAAAGAATAAAGTTTTTGAAGAAATTGAAGATATTAAAAGAAATGGAGTCTCCGATAAAAATTTAAATAAAATAAAAGAAGCAGAATTAAGCCGAACGGAAGAGTTTCTAAAATACGATGCTTTTTGGATTTCAAAAATAAAAGAGGCCTATATCTTGGGTCGTGATTATGGAAGCTTTTTAGACTATAAAGAAAAAATAGGAGGGATTGATTCCGATTATTTTAAGGAAGCTGCACAGCATTATTTTGATAATACCAATTACGCAGAGTTCATATTACTTCCTGAGGAATAATTAATTAGCTGTTTTACATAGCCACTCCTAGTTCCTTTTCGATTGCTTGAATATAAAATTTCATTCTTAAGGAAAGCTTTGCGAAAAACTTTGAGTTGCTACAGGTTGCGTGTATTTATAAGCACAACCGTGTTATAAAGCAAAAGAGGCTGTCTATTTCTAGACAGCCTCTTTGTTATAAAAAACTAATCTTAGTAATTGGGGTTTTGGATTAAAGTAGGCGCTCCTGTCTCATCAACGCTAAGATCTATTTGTGCTTGTGGTATAGGATAGTATTCGTTTTTTCCAGAAATAAAATTCCCTCCACGTACGTCTGTGGTTAAATTGCCTTGATAATCAAAATAGGCATTTAAGGTCTCTTCAGCAATACCCCAGCGGACCAGGTCAAAAAAGCGATGACCTTCCATCGCTAATTCTAGTTTGCGCTCAAAATAAATAGCTTTGAGAGCATTTTCAGGAGAAGAAAACTGGGTAGATGTGTACGGCTCTATATTGTAATTAGCCGCATTTTGATCTTCATCAAATCCTGCTAGAGGATCAGAATCATCTTTATATTTTTTAAGAAAACCATCTTCATTAGCAGCGCGTTCTCGTACTCTATTTACATAGTTCATTGCTGCGGGCAGATCACCGGTCTGAGCTTCTGCTTCTGCAGCCATTAATAATACATCGGCAAAACGAATGATGTGTACATTAATAGCAGTACCGGGAGCCCATGAACTCTGGTCTGCATAAATACCTTGAGTAGCTTGCCTGTATATGTTTTTCTTTGGAGCAAAAGGGCCACCATAACTTTGCTCCCGCACCCAAGCAATACCCGGATGATTTCCCCAATCGTGATAGGGAATACCCCGTCTTCCTATCGTCCAGTCTGCTCTGGGGTCTAAGGAACCTGTGTAGGGAACAAAGGACTCACTTGCAGTTATACCCATATCATTTTTTACCGGGTTTTGATTATACGTATCTAAGTAGGGTAGTCCTGTAGTTGCTTCTGTTTTATAGGAATTCATCAAATCTACTGATGGTTGTAAGAAACCACAGCATCTAAACGGACTGTTATATGGAAAATTTAATTTCCCGCCTTGGTTAGAGTTTGTTATGGTAGAGGTCCCGTCATTAGCAACCATTTGAATGTCAAAAACAGTCTCTGCGTTGTTTTCGGTAGCCGCATCAAAATTATCTTTAAAAAAAGGAACTAAATCATATTTTACTCCGCCAGAGTTTACGCCTGATGCAGTAACCGTGTTGAGGATATCACGAGCTTCGGGAAATTTTTCCTGAAAAAGAAAGGTTTTTCCCAGATAAGCACCAGCGGCCCATTTATTAGCCCGACCAAAGTCACTTTGAGTAGGAGGTAAGTTGTCGTAAGCAAACTGAAAATCGGCTTCAATCATTGGCCAGATATCTATATTATTAGGCTGCTTAGGATCTTCGGTAGTTTCATCAATCCAAGGCACCATATTCCACATTTTTTTAAGTTCAAAATAGTAATGACCTCTTAAAAATCGCGTTTGAGCCTCTATGTTGAGTCTTTCTGAATCAGAAATATCTTCAACATTTCCGAGCAACCTTAGGGTATTGTTACAACGCGCAACACCTTCATAGAGTGCTTTCCATTTAGTATTGTAAAACCCATTTGTAGGGTTAGAGATAAATTTTACAATTTGGTCTATGGCTGGCTGATCGCCACCAAAACTACCTTTACTCGCCTCGCCACCTGCAACGGTACCATATACCCAGTTATCTGGAGCGGCTTCCCAAGGGCCACCACCGCCTAATGCGTTATCAGCATCCTGCTGTCCATCAAGAGCTCCATATGCGCCTATAAGCAATTTTTGTACTCCCTGAGCATTAGCAACCACATTGTCATCTAATGCGCCTAAAGCGGGTTGTTCTAAATAATTATCTGAACAGGAGCCTAATAAAAAAAGAGCTATTGCAGCCAGATAACGTTTACTTTGTTTTAGTATTATTTTCATAATTTAAAGTTTTATTGGCGCCGCCAAAGGGTTTAATACCCCGAGGCTTGCCTCGAAATTGAAAATTTGTTTCTAACGAATGCCTCGTGGGCCTGCCTTTGTCGGCAG
>Ga0207888_100617_pt1 | contig 9785 bp, 8 predicted proteins | sample LinPmetageLP43_FD_184055 | JGI IMG/M metagenome (GOLD analysis project Ga0207888, IMG submission 184055) | Marine viral communities from the Pacific Ocean - LP-43 (SPAdes) | ecosystem: Environmental > Aquatic > Marine > Oceanic | place: Pacific Ocean | collected 2010-08-27 | reverse complement strand
GGTATAAATCAAAAAAGCTTGACGATAATAGAATCGTCAAGCTTTAAATTATAAATTTAATCCATCAATAATCTGTATCGTTTATTTAGGACTAGACATTAAAATTCAACTAATACTCAGGTAATATTAGACCGGTATATTGCTCAACTAAACGGAGCTTTAGTTGAAGTATTTTGGATTAGCTTTTATGTTTTTTTTGATGAGTCTCCCGATTTGGGCTCAAAATAATCCTGAAGAAAAGTTTGAGGCTTTTAAAGATTCAGTTTTCTATGTGTATAAAAACCGATTAGAGCTTGCTGAGTCTGGTGAGAATACTTCAGAACTAGTTAATTCACATATTGATCTAGCCAGATTTTACAAACAAACTCAGATCTACACCGAAGCTGTAAACCACTACAACGCGGCGCTTATTCAAAACGAAGATCACAATAGTCAGCTTACGGCAACGGTTAAAAATGAATTGGCCGAGATCTACATAGCACTTAATAATTATACTAAGGCAGCAGATCTTTTAAACAGCAGTCTTTCGCATTCAGAGAAACACACGTATTTAAATCTAAAATCTAAAAGTTATGAATTGCTCGGTACCTGTGCGGAAAAACAAAATCAACCGAAAAAAGCACTTGATTTTCAGCAGCAAAGCCTGCTAATCTATCGTGATCTTAAAGACTTAAGTGGAGAAGCTACAGTTCTTGAGAATATAGGCAGTATCTATGAAGATCTGGGAGATTATGACAAAGCCTATACCTATTTTGAACAGGCTTATGCCTTTTTTAAAGAGGTAGATGATGAGGCTCAGATCAATGCTTTTAATAATCTCGCTGATATTTACCGAAAAACGGGGAGGTATAAAGAAGCAATAACAAAAACCAAAGAAGTTTTAGAATTGGCTCTTGCTTATGATAATCCGCATCAGATAGCAAGTGCCTACAAAGATCTTGCAAAAGCTTATGCCTTAGCTGAAGATTATAAACATGCACATTTCTATGCATTGGCGTATCAGGATTTGGTTGAAAAGCAATTTTACGCGCAAAACTTCAATCAACTAAATGCGTTACAAACCGTTTACGATACTAAAGAGAAACAGGCCAGAATAGAATTGCTCGAGCAGGAGCAAGAAACTTCTCAGGTAAAATTTATTGCTATGCTACTGCTGCTGTTCATTTTGATAAGCAGCGGCATCATTCTATTTTCTTTTCAGAAGCGAAAACGACGAGCAAGGCTAGAAGTTGAGTTGTATAAACAGCGTGCATTAGAAGCTGAACTAAAAACCAAAGCAGCTCAGGAGCAAAACCTTCAAAATCAAATTCAGCTTAAAACGGCTACGCTATCAAAATACAGTTTAAGTCTGGCTCAAAAAAATAAATTGCTGGAAGAGGTTTCAGGAACCTTGCAAAAGTTGAGTTTGAGAAAGCGTATGGACATTCCTGCTAAATTGATTGCACTTTCAAGTGACTTAAAAGCGCATTTGCTAGAAGATGATGAGTGGAATCAATTCTTGAGTTTATTTGAAGAGATCCATCCGAGCTTCACTCAAAGACTCAATCAAGCTGCCACTCAAAAATTAACAGCTACAGAGCTGCGATTATGTATGTTGCTTCGGCTTGATCTTTCTTCAAAAGAAATCGCATCGGTACTGCGTATTACTCCAGACAGTGTTCGGGTGGCCCGTTACCGACTGCGTAAAAAATTACCGCTTGATAGTACAGATGAGCTCGTGAACTTTATGCTGAAGTTATAAAACAGCTCCCTTTTTTGCCTCAACGTTAGGGCTGTGTAAAATTTAGGTAATTGTTGCCTTGTTGTAGCCCGTAAAATCTTGATTCTTTACAATTTGTTAGACTTTAGTTTAGCCTGTTTTTAAAGGGCTCAGCTACATTTGATTCAATTAAAACATCAAAAAAATGAAAATAATTACTAGTCTGAAGTTGCTTATTGTAACGCTGCTTTTTACACTTAATTACTCCGGTTTATACGCTCAGGAAGGTATTATTCAAGGAGTAATCACCGATGAATATGGGATTAATGTTCCGGGAGCCGCGGTGATGATCAAAAGTTTGAATAAAGGTGCTGTTTCTAATCAAGATGGGAAATTCACATTTGTAGAAATTCCTCAAGGAGATTACACCCTTACTGTAAAATATCTTGGTTTTGCCGATATAAATAAAGAGGTAACTGTATCTGCAGGTAAAACTACTTCGGTTGCTATGTTGTTAGCTTCTGAAGAAACACAGTTAGACGATGTGCAAATCGTTGGCTTTAGTGACGGTGGGCAGGCCAGAGCCTTAAATACGCAAAAAAACAATGTAAATATTACCAATGTTGTTTCTACAGATCAGATAGGTAAATTTCCTGACGCAAACATTGGTGACGCGACTAAGCGTATTCCCGGTATTACCATGCAAATGGACCAGGGAGAAGCGCGTAATATAATTGTGCGTGGTTTATCGCCACAATTAAATTCGGTTACTTTAAACGGAAGCCGTATTCCTTCAGCAGAAGGGGATAACCGCAATGTGCAGATGGACCTTATTCCTTCTGATATGATTCAAACCATTGAAGTGAACAAAGCAGTCACTCCAGATATGGATGCTGATGCATTGGGGGGCTCGGTAAACCTGGTAACCCGATCTACACCACAGCGTTTTAGATTGTCTGCAACAGGAGGTTCTGGTGTGAATTTTATCACAGACAAACGTATTTTGAGTGGGTCTTTTTTGTTGGGAGACCGTTCAAAAAATAAGAAGTTCGGTTGGATGGTTTCAGCCTCAATTAACGATAATGATTTTGGTAGTGATAATGTAGAGGCAGAGTGGACAGACGCTTTTGCTTATACTGATGCTGCTGGCGAAGAAGTAGAGCTCGATGTTAATCCGTATGCCAATGTTTTTGAGATCCGTAAATATTTGGTACAACGGGTGAGACGTAGTTTTTCAGCCAATTTTGATTACAACTTTGACGACAATAACGAGATCTATTTAAAAACGATGTACAACTGGCGTGATGATCGGGAGAATAGATTTCGATATGAGACAGAGGTTTTAGATGCAGAAGACATCAATGAAGGTGATTTTGAGATCGTAAACGGTACGCTTTCCCGTTTTCCGGTAGAAGTTAAACGCGAAACCAAAGGAGGTATTCCCGGCGGAAGAATTCAAAACAGAAGATTGGAAGATCAGCGTATGCAGAACTACAGTTTAGGAGGTAATCACCTGTTCGGAAATCTAAAGTTCACCTGGATGGGTTCTTTTGCAAAAGCTTCAGAAGAACGTCCTAATGAACGTTATTTAGTTTATGCTACAGAATATGAAATCAACAATGAGATCAACGATACACGTAAGCCTATACACACTCCGGTTTCTGCAGAAGATTTTTCGCAGTTTGAATTAGATGAACTAACCGAAGAATACCAGTTTACTGAAGAAAAAGATGTCAATTTCTTTGCAAACTTTGAGTTGCCTGCAGATTTCTTTAATAATGGCGATGGTACGGTAAAGTTTGGTGTACGCGGCAGGTTTAAGAATAAAAATAGAAACAACACCTTCTCTGAGTATTCGCCACTTACTTCTGCATTAGACAACCTGGCATTGGTAAATCAGCGTGCTTATAATGGGGATGATTTTTTAGCAGGGTCAAAATACAGACCCGGAATTTTTGCTTCACCGGAGTTTTTAGGAAGTCTTGATTTGTATGACACGGCAGCTTTTGAAGGAGAAGCAGTGCCAGACGAATATCTTGGTGATAACTTTGATGTGACCGAAAATGTATATGCCGGTTATGTGATGACTAATCAGAAATTAACAGATAAACTGAGTGTTTTAGTAGGTCTTCGCGTTGAAAATACACGAATCGAAAGTACAGGTAATAATTTTGACGTTGATGAGCCAGATACGGTGACCCAAATCAATGACGAGAGTTCATATACAAATGTTTTACCGGGTGTACATTTTAAATATAATGCTTCAGAAAATACGGTTCTGCGTTTTGCCTGGACAAACACGTTAGCGCGACCTAATTATATAGATCTTGTGCCTTACAGACAACGGGAAGATGATGAGGTTTCTGTGGGTAACCCACAATTGAATCCTACTACTTCTATGAATTTTGATTTTATGGCCGAAAAGTATTTCAATTCTGTAGGTATTCTTTCAGGAGGGGTGTTTTATAAAGATTTAAACGACTTTATCTATACCAATGTTTCAGAAGAAGAAAGCACGGGTTACGAGTTGTTTCAGCCTTTAAACGGAGATAAAGCACGCATTTTTGGTGCAGAAGTGGCGTTTCAGCGTCAGCTTGATTTCCTTCCCGGTTTTCTTAAAAACTTCGGTATTTATTTAAACTATACTTATCTCAATTCTGAAGCTAAAGGTATTGCTAATGAAGATGGTGATATGCGTGGTGATCTTGCGTTGCCGGGTTCTTCGCCTAATATGTTTAATGCGTCAATTTCTTATGCAGATAAGTGGTTTAGTGCGAGACTTTCTAGCAACTATGCAGATGCTTATTTAGATGAATTGGGAGGTAATGCTTTTGAAGATCGTTTTTATGACGAGCAATTTTTTCTAGACTTTAATGCCACTGTTTTCTTATCAAAGAACCTTCAGCTTTATGCCAATCTAAATAATATTACCAATCAGCCGTTGCGTTATTATCAGGGAGTAAAAGACCGTACGATGCAGATGGAGTATTATAGCACACGTTTAACCTTTGGTATAAAATATGATTTATTCTAGTATGAAAAATTTCAAATATAGTGCTGGTTTCAGCACGGCACTGGTTTTATTTTCTTGCGGAAATACAAAATCACAACTACCGGAAATCAAACCCGATACCATTACCGAACATGTTAAATATGATACTGATGATCCTGCCATTTGGATCAACCCGGAAGATGCTTCACAAAGTATCGTTTTTGGTACTGATAAAGATACAGACGGTTGCATTTTTGCCTTTGACCTGGAAGGAAAAATTATTCCCGAAAAATCAATTCCTAACATCAAGCGTCCTAACAATGTTGATTTGCGTTATGGGTTTCCGGTAAACGATTCTACAACCACTGATATCATTGCTTTTACCGAAAGAGAGCGTAAAATGTTACGCATTTATTCGGTGCCTGATATGAAGCCTTTAGATGGCGGTGGTTTTCCGGTTTTTGTAGAGGATGCGAATGAGGAATTTCAATATCCAATGGGAGTGAGTTTGTATAAATCTGCTGTGGATGGAGCCTTTTATGCAATTGTAGGGCGTAAAACCGGTCCGTTAGAAAACTATCTGTACCAATATAAAATCACACCAAAATCAGACCATCTAGTAAGCTTTGACTTGGTGCGCAAGTTTGGGGATTTTAGCGGTAAAAAAGAGATCGAAGCGATTGCTGTTGATGATGCACTGGGCTTTGTGTATTATTCTGATGAAGGAGAAAGCATCAAGAAATATCACGCAGAGCCTGCTAAAGGAAACGAGCAACTGGCAGCTTTTGGATCAGAAGATTTCTTAGAAGATATAGAAGGGATCGCCATAGCCGCTTATGATGACGGAAGCGGAATGCTCATTGTTTCTGATCAGCAGCGTGGTCAGTTTAATATTTACGACCGTAAGACTAATGAGTTGGTTAGAATATTAAACTTAGCCACAACTGAAACAGACGGTTGCGAAGTGGTGACAGTTCCGTTAAACGATAGCTTTAAAAACGGATTGTTTGTTGCGATGAATGACGATGGTACGTTTTATTACTATGATTTAGGTAAATTGAAGTAATTCAGAGCCGGTATTAAATAAAAAAGCCCTGCTGAGGAATCAGCAGGGCTTTTGTTGTTTTTGATAAACTTACAATCCAGGATAGGTACCTGTGATAATCTCAATTCCATCAATAACCCAACCTACAACAAAGAATCCTGCGGTTAGAATAAAGACGATGTTCCATAAAATCGGACTTCCCAGATACCATCTGTGGGCAGCAAAGGCCCCTAAAAATAACCAAAGCAAAATTGCCACGGTTTGACGATCTGCAGCAACAGCAGCAGGAGAAACAAGTTCGTTTGAAGCTTCAGAAGCTGCATTTACTTCAGTGGTTGTTTTTGCAACACGCTCAACAGGAAATCCTGCAAAAGTTGTTGTTGAAATCATTAGCAGAAGTGCCAGTGAAAAGATAATTTTGAAATTCATAAGATCTAAGGTTAATTAAATTACCCAAAATGTACGCTATTTTGAGAAACTTCTATTCCCGAGTAATCCTGTTTTTGATATGTTTAACGTTTACTACAACATTTCAAGCACAGGAGTTTGAGTTCTTTGGCGTTATTAAATTAAACGATACTTCGTTTATTAGTTATAAAGTTTTATTTGACCGGGTTAATGATTCTATTCAAGGATATTCACTTACAGATTTTGCAGGTAAACATGAGACTAAATCTAACATTAGAGGCTTTTATGATGAAGATGAAAAGCTACTGAGTTTTAATGAGTATGACATTGTTTATACGAAGTCTCCGGTTGTTCAAAAAGATTTTTGCTTTGTAAATTTTGAAGGAAAAGTGCGTAATCTGGATAAAGTAAAAGCCTTTAGTGGTGATTTTAAAGGGCTTTACGCAGATGGTTCTCCCTGCCTCGATGGAATGATCATCGTAAATTCTGGAGAGCAAGTGAAAAAGCGAGTAGAAAAAATAGACAAGGTCATTCAGCGCTCTAAGAAGTTTTCAGATTCTATAAAAAAGAATATTAAGGTAGCACGGGTTTTAGACACATTAACGCGGAATATCATCGCTAAAGATGAAAACCTCAATATTTTTACTCGGGATCAGAAGATTAAACTTTCAATCTATGATGCCGGGAAAGAAGATGGAGATATTATCAATTTGTATGTTGATGATAAACCGGTATTAGAGAATTACACGGTTTTACACGAGAAAAAATATTTAGAATTTAAACTGGAAAAAGAACAGACTCAAATCAGGATTGAGGCTGTAAGTGAAGGAACTTCAGCACCGAATACCGTGCGGTTGGAAGTGGAGGATAGTCGTAATTTTGTACGTACCATTACCAATCTTAAAGAAGGCGAAAAAGCACAAATGACGCTTGTAAAAAAATAGAGCCCTTTAAAATTTAAAGAGCTCTTTGAATTAATTTTCTTTTTGTGTGAACCAAATTCTTTTTCCTAAAAGAAAAATACAACAACTAAGCAAGCAAAATACAATTGAATGTCCTAAGAGGGCTCCTTCTCCAAACTCACTGAGGTTATTTAATTTGAAACTAAAAAGTTTAATTAAATAATAAACAGAGCGTGTCAGAAGAAGTATACACAAAAAAAAGAGTATTTTTTTTACCACAATTAATATTTTACGATAGTTGTAGTAGGCGTATAAATACCGAATGTTATAGCATTGACAAGACCATTTATAAACGAATGCTTTGTAGTTACGGTATAATCTTTGGCGCCTTTAGCCATTTCTTCAGGCTTAGAAACTCCAACGGGAGCAAGGCCATATATTACATAATGATTCCATTGCGTAACCTCTGTATTTCCTTTAGCACCATCGCCAACAATACTGGTTTGAACATAGCAAGAGGTCATAATTAATGCTGTTGCAATAACGATAAAAAAGCGGTGAATTTTATTCATGATTATAGTTTTGGTTAGCTGGCTAAATTATATTTTTTTTTGAATTTAACAATATTTTGATAAAAAAATGCCTCCTTTTTTAAGGAGGCATTGAAGAAGTTACAATTTATTGAAATTTAGTATCTGTAATACTCTGGCTTGTAGGGTCCTTCAACCGTTACGCCAATATATTCAGCTTGTTCGTTGCTTAATTCTGTCAATTCAACACCTATTTTCTCTAAGTGTAACGCAGCAACTTTCTCATCTAAATGCTTCGGTAGCATATATACTTCATTTTTATAGTTGTGGCTGTTTTTCCACAATTCGATTTGTGCTAACGTTTGATTTGTAAAGGAGTTACTCATTACAAAACTTGGATGACCTGTTGCACAACCTAAGTTTACCAGACGACCTTCAGCAAGAAGAATGATGTCTTTACCATCAATGGTGTATTTATCAACCTGCGGCTTGATCTCGTCTTTAGTGTCGCCGTAGTTTTCATTTAACCAGGCAACCTGTATCTCATTGTCAAAATGACCAATGTTACATACGATGGTTTTATCCTTCATCGCTTTGAAGTGCTCACCACGTACGATGTCTTTGTTTCCGGTAGTGGTAATTACAATATCGGCTTTTTCAAGTACAGTTTCCAGACGCTTCACCTCAAAACCGTCCATTGCCGCTTGTAGTGCGCAAATAGGATCAATTTCAGTTACCGTTACAATAGAACCTGCTCCTTTAAATGAAGCAGCGGTACCTTTACCTACATCACCATAACCGCAAACCACAACGCGCTTACCGGCAAGCATTACATCTGTAGCACGACGTATTGCATCTACAGCACTTTCGCGACAGCCAAATTTATTATCAAACTTAGATTTGGTAACACTATCATTTACATTGATCGCCGGCATAGGTAATGTACCCTTGTTCATACGCTCGTATAAACGGTGAACTCCGGTTGTTGTTTCTTCAGAAAGACCTTTGATTGCAGCAGCAAGCTCTGGATAGTCATCAAGAACCATATTGGTTAAATCACCACCGTCATCAAGAATCATATTTAACGGCTCGCGCTCTTCACCAAAGAATAAAGTCTGCTCAATACACCAGTTAAATTCTTCTTCATTCATTCCTTTCCAGGCATAAACCGGAATTCCGGCAGCAGCAATAGCTGCAGCAGCATGATCCTGAGTAGAGAAAATATTACAAGAACTCCAAGTAACATCTGCACCAAGAGCCGCAAGTGTTTCAATTAAAACAGCAGTTTGTATGGTCATATGCAGACATCCTGCAATACGAGCCCCTTTTAAAGGTTGTTCAGCACCATACTCTTCTCTTAGAGCCATAAGGCCCGGCATCTCTGCTTCAGCTAATTCTATTTCTTTTCTACCCCATGCGGCCAAAGAAATATCTCTGACTTTATAAGGAACATATTGCACGGTTTTCGTTGACATAATCTTATATTTACAATTCTTATTTTTTGCAAAAATACGTAATAATCACTAGTTAACGTGCCACTTTTCAAAACTATAACGCCTAATGCAACCACTCAGGTTTACATCTGGAAAGTGGAAGAGCCTCTTGAGGAGTTGTCTCAAAATGTGAATTTGACACCACATTGTAAAGCGCGTTTTGAGAGTATGAAGTCTGAACTGCACCGCCGTGGATTTTTAAGTATTAGACACCTTTTGCATCAAGCCGGTTATACCGATCAGGATTTGTATTATACCGAAAATGGAAAGCCACACTTGCATAATGGTAAACATATTTCGATCACCCATTCTTATAATTTTACCGCAATTATTATAAGTGATGCTATTGAGGTGGGTATAGATATCGAAATGCAACGCGATAAGATTTTGCGCATTGCCTCCCGCTTTACTCCGTTGAAAGAATACCGTACGTTGGCTAATGACGATGCTGTTATTAGAAAATTGACCATTGTTTGGGGTGCTAAAGAATCACTTTATAAGATTTACGGAGTTAAGGGGCTTAGTTTTTTACAGCACATCAATGTAACCGATTTTGATTTTGATGATTATAAAACGGATGCTGTTATCAATTATCACGGCAATCAAAGTAAATACGCTATTGATTTTCTGGAGTTTGAAGGTTTTACCTGTGTTTATGCTTTAGCGCTTTGATATGATTGATGAATTTACGCAGAGCGGAAAACGGATTTATAAAG
>Ga0207888_100615_pt1 | contig 9821 bp, 11 predicted proteins | sample LinPmetageLP43_FD_184055 | JGI IMG/M metagenome (GOLD analysis project Ga0207888, IMG submission 184055) | Marine viral communities from the Pacific Ocean - LP-43 (SPAdes) | ecosystem: Environmental > Aquatic > Marine > Oceanic | place: Pacific Ocean | collected 2010-08-27 | reverse complement strand
CTTTCATGTACACATCATGCGGGTCTTCAACAAAGCCTAACCAATAACCGCCATACATAGCAGCTGTTGGTAGCCAGTCAACCGGAATTAAGTCCATCAGGTTCATCAGGAATATCCAGACGAAGATGGTTAATGCCAGAGGTGCTATCAGTTTATCTTTACCGTGAAAGGATTCTTTGACGCTGTTGTCAACAAACTCGACAATCATTTCGACAAAGCATTGCCATTTACCAGGTACCCCAGCAGAGGATTTTTTCGCTACTCTGCGGAAACTCCACAGAAACAGCACACCCAGTAACACGGACCAGAAGATAGTATCGACGTTCACCGCCCAGAACCCTTCACCAACCGTCCAATTTTGGAGGTGATGCTGGATATACTGAGTCGGAGTTTGTTCTCCACTTATCATGTTGTTTCCCAGTTAGGTTGATTTTAAAAATAAAACCGGTGCTATCCACTGCATGGTGACGGCGATGACAAAACCGACCAATAACCACACAGGATATAAATTTGTTACCAGCAATGCGATTGTTAACAACACTGCTGTAAGCAGTAGCTTAACGCCTTCGCCTAAAAAGAAACTTTGTACAACTTTCTGATTAGCGCGTGCGCCTGCGTGTCTAAAAGCGATAAGTGCAAATAGAGCGCTTGGTATTACGACGGTTAATCCGCCACACAGAATACCCAAAGCCGACTGTGTATTTGAAACTGCTATCGTGACAAGTGCGGCTATCAAAACCGCTATAAATTGTGTACCTACAACTTTTCCTGCCAGCTTTTTACCTACCGCATTAAGTGCCTGTGTCACGACTAAAACCTTTTAACTGGCGGCTATTTTTTGAGGCTTTCAAGCAGCCACAACGAAACTCGCGCTAGTATAAAGATCTGCCATGTAATTGCAAACAAATTTGCCTGTAGGCGACGGTTTCTATGCCATTTAACAAAAGTTCTACAACAATCAATGCATTGGAAATTATTATTTGATGTGAGTCAGAATTCCATCCAGTTCGTCCAGGTTGGTGTAACTGATAACCAGTTTACCCTTTCCTTTACGACCATGGTTAATGGAAACTTTGGCTCCCAGGGTTTCAGACAACTTGGTTTCTAAATGCTCAATATTAGCGTCTGGCTCTGGTTTTTCGGTTTCTTTGGGAGGGTCTATTGTACGTCTGACGAGTTTTTCTGCGTCACGTACGGTCATATCTTTTGCGACAATCTGTTGTGCTACGTCGGCTTGTTGTTCGCCTTCCAGCGCAAGTAACAACTTGGCATGGCCAAGTTCAATATCACCACGCTCAAGTAACACTTTAACGCCGTCCTGCAAGTTATTAAGGCGCAGCAAATTGGTCACCGTAGTCCGTGATTTACCCACTGCCTGAGCAACGTCCTGGTGAGTCATCTGAAACTCGACCAACAAACGTTGTAACGCAGTGGCTTCTTCCATTGCGTTTAAATCTTCACGCTGAATGTTTTCAATTAACGCGATAGCTACTGCGGCTTCATCAGGTACGTCTTTAATCAGGCAAGGAACCAGTTCAAGCTTTGCCAGTTGCGCCGCACGCCAACGACGCTCACCCGCAATAATCTCATATTCGTCTTTGCCAACAGGGCGTACAACAATGGGCTGGATTATCCCCTGAGCTTTTACCGAAGCGGCTAAATCTTCCAAAGCTTCGGGTGACATGTCTTTACGAGGTTGATAGCGACCAGGCTTTAAAAACTCAACCGGCAGCTTCTGTAATTCACCTTTAACTTCTTCCGTCACTTGCTCTGATTGACGGTCAGAGTTTTGCTGATTACTGGTCAGTAAGGCATCCAGACCGCGACCTAAACCTCGTTTTTTTGCCGACATGATTCGCTTTATTCCCTTGTTATGATTCTTTTGCTACTTCTTTACGATTTTCAGAACGTCGGATAAGTTCACCCGCTAAGGCTAAATAGGCCTTTGACCCGGTGGATGACTTGTCGTAGTACATAGCCGGCGCACCAAATGAAGGCGCTTCAGCTAAACGGACGTTGCGTGGAATAACGGTCCGGTAAACTTTTTCACCAAAGTGGTTTTTAAGCTGTTCTGAAACATCGTTAGCTAAACGGTTACGCGGATCGTACATAGTCCGCAAAATACCTTCAATTTCCAGCCCCGGATTAACCACGTCGGCCAGCTGACGAATGGTTTCCATCAACGCGGTAAGACCTTCCAGCGCATAATACTCGCACTGCATGGGCACCAGAATAGAATCTGCTGCTGCCATGCCGTTAACGGTCAGCATATTCAGCGATGGCGGACAGTCGATAAAGATATAGTCGTAGCTGTCCTGAACGGCTTTAAGCGCATTACGTAAACGCAGTTCCCGCGCAAAAACTTCCATTAACTTAATTTCTGCAGCCGTAGCATCGGCATTAGCTGCAATTAAATGGTATTTACCGTTAGTGTCTTTTACGGCAACGTCGCCGACTGGCTTTTCTTCAATCAGCAATTCGTAAATAGTATTTTCGACATCGTACTTATCAACGCCACTACCCATAGTCGCGTTACCCTGAGGGTCCAGGTCAATCAACAACACTTTGCGACGGGTAGCAGCCATGGACGCAGCTAAGTTAACTGCTGTGGTTGTTTTTCCTACTCCGCCTTTTTGATTCGCAATAGCAATGGTTCTAGCCACGGGTTTTATAACCTCTTGTTGTTGTCGGATAGTCGACTGTCGGTTGTTTTATGACCGTTTGCTTATAATGACGATATGCCGGCTCGCGTCAATGCCGGGAACGTTAATTTGCTCAATACTTTCAATTTTATATTGCTCGGGCAACTGCTCCAGTTCGTCTTGCGGATACAGCCCTTTCAACGCATAAAACCGACCGTTTTCAGCCGGTAAATGTTCACACCACGAAAGCATATCATTAAGCGAGGCAAAGGCTCTACTGATTACACCATCAAACTGCTTTTCATCCTGATAGTCTTCCACCCGCGCCTGCACAGCCGTGACATTGGTTAGTTTTAGCTCATGACAAACCTGACGAATAAAACGGATGCGCTTGCCTAAACTATCGAGTAAAACAAATTCTTTATCCGGTTCGGCTATGGCTAAGGGTAAACCCGGTAACCCTGGCCCGGTGCCTACATCAATGAAGCGCTGCCCGTGTAAATACTTACGAACAGCCAGGCTGTCCATAATATGTCGGGGCAGCATATCCTTCGGATTTCTCACGCTGGTCAGGTTATAGGCTTTATTCCATTTATCCAGTAAGCCTACTAACGCCAGTTGTTGCTCAATCTGTGCTTCTGACAGGTTTATTTGTGCCTGATCTAATAATCCCTTTAACTGCTCTTTCACATTTCTTCCTTAAGCACTTTTACGCAATAAACCCTGCTTTTTCAGGTGAACCAATAACATTGAAACAGCCGCCGGAGTAATTCCGGAAATACGCGCTGCTTTACCAACGGTCTCAGGCTGATGATCATTTAATTTCGCAACCACTTCGTTCGATAACCCCTTAATTTTAGCGTAATCGAAAGGCGAGGGCAGCAAGGTATTTTCATGACGTTGTTGTTTTGCTATTTCTTCCTGCTGACGCGTTATATAACCCGCGTATTTAATTTGGATCTCAACTTGTTCTGCCGCTAAAGGATCGTCTAACCCCGGCGCAAAAAAGTCAGTTAAGGCTAAATCTTTGTAATGAATTTCCGGGCGGCGTAATAGTTCTTCGCCACTGACTTCTTTGGTGACAGGGCTTTTAACCAGCGCGTTAATTTGCTCTACAGATGCATGATCTTTATGCACCCAGGTAGTTTTTAAGCGTTGTTTTTCCTGCTCGACTGATTCCATTTTCTTATTAAACGCGGCCCAGCGTTCATCATCCACTAAACCGAGATTACGGCCAATTTCAGTTAATCGCATATCGGCGTTATCTTCACGCAGCAACAGACGATATTCGGCACGCGAAGTGAACATACGGTAGGGCTCTTGAGTGCCCAGAGTCGATAAATCATCGATCAACACGCCCATATAAGCCTGATCGCGTCGTGGAGCCCAGGATTCTTTATCCTGCGCCTGCAATGCGGCATTTAAACCAGCAATAAGTCCTTGCGCACCGGCTTCTTCATAGCCTGTTGTGCCGTTAATTTGGCCAGCGAAGAATAAACCGTTAATCACTTTGGTTTCCAGAGACTGTTTCAGATCTCTTGGATCAAAGTAATCGTACTCGATCGCATAACCAGGACGTGTGATATGCGCGTTTTCAAACCCTTTAATTGACTGAACCAGACGCTGCTGAACATCAAACGGCAAGCTGGTTGAAATGCCATTAGGGTAAATTTCGAAGGTATCTAAGCCTTCTGGTTCAACAAAAATTTGATGAGAGCCTTTGTCAGAAAAACGGACAATTTTGTCTTCAATTGACGGACAATAACGTGGTCCAACGCCTTCAATAACACCAGAATACATGGGTGAACGATCAAGCCCTGAACGAATAATCTCGTGGGTATTTTCGTTGGTATGCGTGATGTAACACGGAATTTGTTGTGGGTGATCGGAACGAGAACCCATGTAAGAAAATACCGGAGTCGGATTATCGCCCGGTTGTTCCTGCATAACAGAAAAATCGACACTGTGACTAGCTATACGCGGAGGTGTGCCGGTTTTTAAGCGTTCAACTCGTAATGGCAATGCACGTAAGCGTTTAGCTAATGCGTTTGATGGAGGATCGCCTGCGCGTCCGCCCTGGTAGTTATCCAGACCAATATGAATTTGTCCGCCGAGGAATGTTCCTACGGTTAGCACCACGGTTTTTGCCGTGAATTTAAGACCCATTTGGGTAACAACGCCAGTAACGCGATCGTTCTCGACGGTCAGATCGTCACAACCTTGTTGGAATATTGACAGATTCGGCTGGGTTTCCAGTGCGTAGCGGATCGCTTGTTTGTAAAGCTGTCGATCAGCCTGAGCTCTGGTTGCGCGCACTGCAGGACCTTTGGATGAATTCAGTGTTCTGAATTGAATTCCGGCTTTATCAGCTGCTTTGGCCATAGCGCCGCCAAGTGCATCGATCTCTTTTACTAAATGACCTTTTCCTATTCCCCCAATGGCTGGGTTACAGGACATTTGCCCTAAAGTATCAATATTATGCGTAAGCAATAGGGTTTTAACACCTAAACGAGCGGCGGCTAACGCAGCTTCTGTTCCGGCGTGTCCTCCACCGACAACAATAACGTCAAAGTGTTGTTGGCTCTGTTGTGACATGCAAAGTGACCTTTGTTTGAAGAATAGGAAGTTAGCCGATTATTTTAACGCGATTTCACTTAAATCTAAATGGTTAAATTTCGTTCAGTGCTGTTAAAGATCTTAAAGAAGATCAGTAAAGGATCTTATTTAGATCTTTTATTACTATTACTACTAGTTAGCGGTTTTCTGTGAATAGATCGCTGAAGCCCTTTTTTTATATATCCTGGAGCAAGATCACTCTTTGTAGATAAGTGACCTTGAACCCGAATCATAGATCGTGGATAAGTAGGGTAGTTATACACAGATCAGTTTATCCCCAGTGTTATACCCACTTCACTGACAGTGCTTAAGTGATCTTATTCCAACCTTAGTCACAAGCTGAAATCCTTGTGCACAAGCCTGTGGGTATGATCACAGAGCCTTTACAGCATCAGCGATCGCGGGCAACCAGTTTAATGCCTTCTCTTCTGGATCGTCTTCCAGTATGTCGATTTCTAAACGATCGGTCATTTGTGTTCCGCCTAATTCCTGTAAGCGTTTATCGCAATGCCTACCGGCTTCGCAGAAGGTGTCATAACAGGACTCACCAACAGCCACTACGGCATAGTTCAGTCCGGCTAAATCAGGGCTTTGGGGATCGTTTATTTCGTCGTAGAAATCGAGCATGGAGTCGGCATAATCGCCAGCACCATGACTGGCAAGAAAAATTAACCAGGGTTGATCGCTGGGTAACTTCTCAAACTCCGGTTCGTAATGGAGCTCGGTCTCAATGCCCTGCTGATTTAACTTTTCGCTGACAGTATCGGCTAAAAATTCGGTATTTCCGGAAGTTGTACCCACTAAAAGATGTAAAACAGTCATAAAATTTCTAACTCATTTGCTACTATTAAAAACACGAGAATCATACAGGAGAACCCAAATGGTAAAAGCTCTGGTTAATGTATTAGTCGCTTTTAGTGTAGCAATAGTTTCAACGAATGTTTTTGCTGGCATTGAGTCACCCAAACAGGTGTCAGATAAGTTATGGGTGATGGGCACACCATCAAATGAGCAGTTGGCTGACTTTGCTGATGAAGGTGGTGAGGTTGTTATTAATCTGCTTTCACAAAAAGAAATGACCGACAGTGAGGAAGCCGCAGTGGTTACCCGTAATGGCATGGCGTATTACCATGTACCGGTTAACGGTGCAGACGGAGTGACACTTGAAAATGCTCGCATGGTGGACCGTATTTTACTGAAAAATAGCGATAAGAAGGCGATGGTGCATTGTGCTTCGAGTAATAGAGTCGGCGCTTTAATGGCTTTGCGAGCCGGTTGGTTAGATGGAATGCCGGTAGAAAAAGCGTTAGAAATTGGACGTGAACATGGCATGACGTCTCTGGAGGGTAAAGTGAAGTTGATGCTTTCAGAACAGTAAAATGAATTGCAAAGGTACTAGAGAATAGAAAAAGACCAGCTCAAATGAACTGGCCTTTTTTCAAGGTACCATCGTTATTTTAAGTGCTCTTTCAGTAATTCTGGTTGGCGTTCCGGCGTGAATATTTCAATCCAGTAGCCATCCGGGTCTTTAATAAAGGCAATACCCTTCATTTTCCCGTCGTTCGGGCGTTTTTGAAACTCTACGCCCATTTTATCGAAACGCTCACAGGCGGCATCGATATCCGGTACGGCGAAACCTATGTGACCAAAACCTTTGGGCTCTCCATTACCACTGTGGTAAGACACCGAGTCGTCGTTCTCGTCGCCCCAGTTATGAGTCAGTTCCAGCATGGCCGGTCGACCAAAGGTCTGTTCAATGCGCTTGTCTTTGTCGGTTGACCAGTCTTTACGTTGTTCAGGCGACATGGCAGCCATGAAATACAGCGTAAACTCCATTTCCGGGAAGTCGAAGCGCTTAACCAATGTCATGCCCAGAACTTCACTGTAAAATTTTAAGGTGCGCTCCGGGTCTTTAATGCGGAACATGGTCTGGTTAAATACAAAGTCGTGTGTTGCGGGGTCGTGTTGTTCAGACAAACCCTTGGCTTCATCAAAATGTCTGCTCATAATGTCATCCTTAGTCGGTTCATTGAGTAACTGTTGTTACACTGTGTATTGGGTTTAGCAGGAGAGAGTTCAAGTCGTGAGCTGGGCGGTTTATCTAATTAAATGTGCAGACAATACGTTCTATACCGGTGTCACAACGGACATTGAACGGCGTGTGAATGAGCATAATACGGACGATAAAAAAGGCGCTAAGTACACACGAGCTCGTCGTCCTGTGGTGCTTGTCTGGAGTGAGAAACACCCGAACCGAACTAAAGCATGCCAGCGTGAATATGAAATTAAACGTTGGCCGCGCGCTAAAAAGGTTGAGTTAGCCGGTGGAATTTAGTCGCTTCTGACCGGTTAAAAGGTGCCCGAGAATGGCGTTTTTGTCTTTCATTCCCAGTTTGTCGCTAATTTGGGTAAGCTTTATTACGCGATGGTAGAAACGTGCTTTACGCCGGTTGTACTGGCTTTCGGTGAGTTTTGTTTTGTTCAGTTGGTTAATTTCTTCGGTCAGAGTTTGCAGTAAGCTTAGATAACGCGCTTTTAAATTGGTTGGATAAATAAGCCGATAAGCAACTAACGAAAGAAGAGGGGCGGCCACTACAGCCAGAGCGATACTCGCAGAATGACTAAGGTGGAACGAATAACCGATAGAGGGCTGCATTAACAGTAGAAAGACCAGGTTGAAATCCATGCTGCCGTTCGCTGTTTTTTGATGTGACATAGGAAAACCCGCCAGCAAAATAACCGGCATTAAAGCAACCAGCATCCATAAAATGGAGCCCTGGTACTGCCAGACCGTTGCCTGTATAAGCACCGCTGTCAGCGCGCCGGCGCACTGCCCGAAAAACACATATCTCATGGTTAATGCCGGGTTGTCTGCGGTGGAAAACAGCGTCAACATAACCGATGCGCCCAGCATTAAATAAGCGAACTGAAATAATCCGGTATACCACCAGCTTGCGCCAATGAGCCCCATAATAACGAACGTTCGTATGGCGGCTTGGCGTGCACCCAACCAGTCGCGGTGCAAAATGGTTTTGCTGAGTAAGGTGGAAGTAGCAGTTTTGCCCGAATCACGAAAAGATAACCGGTCATTGGTTGCTTCAACGAATTCATTAAAGCGCTTTTTCAACGCGGTGTTTTTAATGGATTCCAGAGCAGTTTTGAGAGGTTCTACAATTTCGGAACGTTTAGCGGAAGCATTTAATTTATTTGACGCGTCGAGTAAGTAATCGCTTACTTTTTTGTTTTTTTCTGGCTCCTGAATATTCAGTTCAGCCAGAAATCCCAGTTGGCTGTTAATGACCAAGCGTAACGTTTTGGCCGATTCATGAGCACTGACAGAGCCGGTGCCGTGATCGAGTAGTTGAGCTTCGAGGGCCGCCAGTTTTGATAACTTATCGGCAAGGTTTAAATCGTTATTATCCGGTTCGGCGAAGTAACGACTAATATCGTGCAAGTTAGCTGCGGTTTGTCGGCGAAGTTGGTTAATTAAGCTTTGTTCCGCTCTTTTATAAGTAAAAGCCCAGCCAATAACGAGTGATGTCATAATGCCGACAAAAACCGTGAGTAGACGGTCAATTCCGAGGGGCATAAGTGCGTCAGGGTTTTGTGTTAGCAACACCACCATGGAAGCTGAATACCCGGCAAGTATGGTGCCGTAAGAAATAAGCCCGTGCAGTAAATTGCCCGTGTAGACACAAAGCGATACCCACAGAGTTAAGCCCGCCACCAGCCAAATGATTTCGCCACTGGCAGAAACAACCAGCACCATACCGAACATAGTCCCTAAAAGAGTGCCTAACGCCCGGTATGCGGCCTTTTCTATAAGAAGACCACGAGTTGGCTGGGAAACAGCCCAAACCGTCATAGCAGACCATTGAGGATGCTCTAAGCCCATAGCCCAGGCAATAATAAGAGATAAGCAGGCAGCAACGCCGGTTCGGAAGCCAAACCGCAGGCGAACATAGTCAAACCCCCATTGCGCTAACTTGTCTTTCACTGGTGCCCCTTAGTTGTACGACTAAGAAAAAGCTTTATTTACCGATGCAGAATATTTGTTTTCTTTTAAAAACAGTACCTTGTAAGTTTTTCGGAGCACTCTCGGAGTGCTGAAATTTGCGAAAAAAGTCTAAATATTTGCAAGTTTCTGTAGATCCGAATGCTGATTCCCCATTAAGGACCTGGGAAAAGTGGGAAACTGGGAACATAAAGTATCTCCTGTTCGATTATTCTGCATCTGTCAATATCCACTCTTAATTGAATGGTATGACCGACTGCCAAGTTGTTCGCCCCTATGACAGCAGAGTTACTCCGACTGCGAAAGAAGATCTTCAGCTTGGGATAGGAATGAGGCCAGGTCTCTGTCTTTTCCTGTCCCCTCTGACTCCCATTCTTCCATAGGCCTTAACATTGCAAGGGCGCTTGCTTCTCCTGACAAGTTATCTAATTCTACATTAGCTTGCTTCATTTCGGTTAAATAGTATTGACACCACCTAGTGAATGCCAATATCCACATTGAGACTACCAAAGCATCGTTCCAACAAGACCAGTTAGACGTACTTGCCA
>Ga0207888_100609_pt1 | contig 9921 bp, 11 predicted proteins | sample LinPmetageLP43_FD_184055 | JGI IMG/M metagenome (GOLD analysis project Ga0207888, IMG submission 184055) | Marine viral communities from the Pacific Ocean - LP-43 (SPAdes) | ecosystem: Environmental > Aquatic > Marine > Oceanic | place: Pacific Ocean | collected 2010-08-27 | reverse complement strand
CTGTGCCGTCATTAAAAGACAGCAACCCTATGTCAAAAATGTAGCCTAAATATTTTTGCACTTTTTCTTGGTTTTAACATGGAAATCTTTTCGTTCGCCCCAGGCGAACAAAATTCCGTACAATCTGGCTAAAAAGCCATTTGCCATTTTGAGGAAAATAATTTCCTGTTATGTTATTTTTCGATGGGTACGGTTATCGGCGAAAGTCAAAAATGGATAACCCTACGTAAATTTGAATGCTGAATTTCAGCAAAATAAAGATAAGGATTTTTATTGAATTGAAATCGATGAAACAGAAAAACACCTCCATAAATTTAGAGGTGCTTGCTTACTAAGTTTTGAAAAATTATATATTAAATATGTATTTATACGAATACAAATTTCGCAATGCTTCTTCAGATATCGTTGTTTCAAAACAGGTGTGATTTTCTCTTACGTATTTGCGGATAGCATCCCCAAATTTTCGTTCCACATCTTTTTTGGAATTTTCCAAAAGTCGGGTTTGAGCCTCTTCGCTCAAGTCTGTAAAATTTAGATAAATCATACCCTTGATTTTAAAGGATTCCGTTATCTGCAAAACTGTAATAGTCGCCATCAGGGGTCAATATCAAATGGTCTAAAACTTTGATATCAAGTAGCTCCCCAGCCTTTTTAATTTTTTGAGTTAGGCTTTTATCCGCTTCACTGGGCTTTAAAGTACCGCTCGGGTGGTTGTGCAGTAATATGACCGCTGTGGTCAAACTTTTTAAGAGTACGGCAAACAGGATGCGGACATCCACTAAAGTACCTGTGATACCTCCGTTTGAAACCTCACAAATTCCTTTAACCTTATTGGCATTGTTGAGCAACATTATCTTAAAGGTCTCGTGCAGTTCAATATTGTTCTTGTTCCATTGGCTGTAGGCTATATCTGCCGCACTTTGGGAACAGATTACTTTGGGAAGCAAATTTGCCTTTGTGCTTCCGCTGTAACTTATCGCTATTTCATTAACTTTGCTTTTCATTGTTTTTCAATTATTTGTGAATGATGAATAAGAGGGCGCAACTTTCGATGGGAACGCCCTCTTAAATTTTAAGGATTACTTATCGCTTTTGCTTCCAAGCAATAGAATTTCATTGGCTTCAACCTCGGTTACATAGCGTTGGTTTCCATCATCGGTGGTATAGGTACGGGTTCTCAATTTTCCCGTAATGGCGATTTCCTTTCCCTTACCAACATAATTTTCGATGATTTCGGCAGTCTTGCCCCAAGCTACAACGGTGTGCCAATCTGTGGACTGCACCTTTTCGCCCTTGTTGTTTTTGTAGTGTTCATTGGTGGCGATTGAAAAACGGGCAACTTTTTTACCGTTTTCAAGGTTGGTAATGGTTGGTTCTTGCCCAACGTTTCCCATTAACTGTACGTGATTTTTTAGAGTACTCATAATAAAAGAATTAAAGATTAATTAAAATACCATCTGAACGATTCAGACAGTTTGCGTTTGTATTTTTTGAAATGATTTACTTATTATATCCAGAGCGTTTTCCTTTTTTGTTTTTTTTTGGTGCCGCTTCCTTTTTGATGTTTTTGTACGATTTCATAAGCTTCATTTTAGATTTACTTCCCATAGTGCCGTCGCTGTTACCTTTTTTTGTTGCTGATACAGTTGCAATATTTGGAATTGATAAGGACTTATAAAAGGAAGGAACGACCGGTTATGCAGTCCGTTCAACTTCCAAATGTTGGTATTTTGCTGGCTAAAAAAGGGAATAACGGTGACGGTACGGGAGTAGTTCTAAAGGCTTTTGTGAAGTACCAATACATAGGAAGCGTCACCAAATGATTAAATGGAATTCCGATGAAGCGGACTCCGTACACGATTTCGGATTGGGAATGGAGTGTTCCTTCCCCGTGCCGATAGCTATCGGCACGGGAAGGGTTAACGGTATGGAAAGGAGAAATTGGGGATGGTGTCCAAGACTTTGTAGGGGAAGCTCTTTGCCCGGAATGTAGCTTTTCGCAAAATGGAGGGGAATGTGCTGAGTGGCTTGGGAAAAACTGATTACTCATTCAAGTAGAAGCTTATGCCCAATAATTAAGTATTTTCTGTGGAATAATGTAGTCTTAAATCAAACGATATCAATAAAGAAAAGAGTTGATATTCGGAAGTATTTAATTTCATATATATACGTGACGTTATAACTACTTCCCGGTAATCTAAAAAAAGCCGAAAGCGACTACAACAAGGCAAGATTTGGCTAAAATTATCAGCTAAATACTATGGAACTTTGCATAAATCAAAAACAGATAATTATGCAAATATTAGTAACAGGAGCTACCGGAAATCTTGGTAGTGCGGTCATTGAAACTTTATTAAAGAATATTCCAGCTCAAAACATCTATGCCCTTGTTCGAGAAGAAGAAAAAATATCAGAGATAAAAGCAAAAGGGATAAATGTTTTTCAGGGAGATTATGATAATGTGTCTGCTCTTAAAAGCGCAATGGCGAATGTAGATACAGTTCTTTTAATTTCAGCAGGCGACCAAGGCGACCGAATGCAGCAACACAGAAATGTCATTGATGCCGCTAAAAAATCAGGAGTTGAAAATATTGCATACACAAGTAGGGCAATGCGGAATAGAGAAATACTCGCTCATCAACTTATGGAAGAACACTTTCTTACAGAAGATTATATTAAAGCAAGTGGACTAAACTATACCATTTTTAGAAACACCTTGTATATGGATGTACTCCCAATTTTTGTAGGTAAACAAGTGTTTGAAAAGGGTATTTTTCAACCTGCAGGAGATGGAAAAGTAGCTTTTGCATTAAGAAAAGAAATGGGCGAAGCAATGGCAAATGTGATGTCAAATGAAGCTTGTGAAAACAAAACATACAAATTCACAAACAATGAAGCCTATTCATTTTATGATATTGCAAAGGCATTGACAACACTTTCAGGAAAAGAAGTAAAATACCATCCCGTGGATATTTCTACCTTTCAAGAAGGAATGAGACCAACAGGAATACCAGAACCAATGCTTCAAAAAGTAGTTGAATTCAACACCGATATAAAAAACAGACAAGAAGACGAAATAACCAATGATTTAGAAAACAAACTTGGTCGTAAACCAACAACACTAAAAGAAGGATTAAAAACACTCTTTGGATTATAAAAAATAACTTTGCTCTATGTTAAACTCAAAGCCATATGCTATAAAATCCATAACTGAATATCATAAAGTTATGGATTTGCCCAAACCAGAACATCCACTTATTAGTATTATTAAATTTGAGGATATAAAACGTAACCAAGCTAGTCCAATAAACATCACTAATGATTTCTATTCCATCGCTTTAAAAAAAGATTTTAATGCCAAATTAAAGTATGGTCAACAGGAATATGATTTTGATGAAGGTGTATTGCATTTTATGTCTCCAAAACAGGTTCTTTCTTTTGAGTTCAGAACGGATGAAGAACTAAACCATAAGGGGTGGTTATTACTTGTACACCCCGATTACCTTTGGAACACTCCGCTATCAAAAAAAATAAAAGAATATGAATATTTTGATTATAAAATAAATGAGGCTTTGCATTTGTCTGACAAGGAAGAAAAAATGATTATTGGTGTTATACAAAGCATTGCTCAAGAATATCAAGCAAATATTGACCATTTCAGTCAAGATGTAATCATTGCGCAGTTAGCGTTATTATTGACCTATTCAGAACGTTTTTACCAACGTCAATTTACTACACGAAAAATTACAAATCACACTATCTTAACCCAATTTGAGGAATTGCTATCAGCTTATTATAGTAAAGGAAATTTAATAGAAAATGCAATACCAACAGTTCAGTATTTTGCAAACGAGCTGAATCTATCTGCCAATTATCTAAGTCGCTTGCTAAAAAATTTAACAGGACAAAGTACTAAGTATTTCATACAAGATAAGGTTATTGAATTAGCAAAAGAAAAACTATCAACCACAGATTTATCCGTAAGCGAAATTGCATACGAATTAGGCTTTGAGCACATACAATCTTTTAGCAAATTATTTAAGAGTAAAACTGACTTTACTCCCTCTGAATTCAGGCAATTTTTTAACTAAAAAATAAAACACTACCGCCAACAAAGATGTATATAAAAAATAGACGAAACGGTAATAAAATCAATGCTTTTGACTCATATCAAACTATGTGCCTTAACGAACATAATAAACTCAGCTTCAAGATTAGTAGATTTAAACATACCATTCGTAGATTTGGAAAAGTAAAAGCTTTTTTATTGAACCAACTTTGTATAATAATTTAAAATCTAAAGAAAAATGAATACAAAAAAAGTATGGTTTATAACGGGAGCATCTAAAGGCTTAGGACTAACATTAGTTAAAAAGCTTCTTTTACAAGGTTTTAGTATTGCTGCGACTTCAAGAAATAAAAATTCCTTAATTAATGAAATTGGAGAAGTAAGTGAAAAATTCTTGCCTATTGAAATGGATTTAACCAAAAATGGAAATGTCAGCAAAGCTATCGAAACAGCAATTAATCATTTTGGTAGAATTGATGTTGTAGTTAATAATGCTGGTTATAGCCAAATAGGAACTTTGGAAGAACTTTCAGAAGAGGAAGTAGAGAATAATTTTAAAGTAAATGTATTTGGCTCTCTAAACGTAATTAGAAATGCTTCGTACTACCTACGTCAACAAAAATCTGGACATATTTTTAACATTGCTTCCATAGGTGGTTATACTGGTAACTTTTCAGGATTTGGTATTTACTGCGCTACCAAGTTTGCAGTAGCAGGTTTTACAGAAGCTTTAGCAGAAGAAATGAAACCATTTGGAGTAAACACAACCTTAGTGTACCCAGGTTATTTTAGAACAAATTTTTTATCAGAAGGTTCTGTTCAAACACCCACTAATCCAATTGGAGATTACAAATCGGCTCGTGAAATGGAGCAAGCACACTTGAATGACATAAATGGCAATCAACCAAATGACCCTGAAAAAGCAGCAGAAGCACTAATTGCTTTGAGTAAACAAGAAAACCCACCTGTCCATTTTTTTATGGGAGAAGACGCTTATCATTATGCGAGCCAGAAAATAGAAACGATACAAAAAGCCATGAAAGAAAATATAATTTTGGGAACATCAACAGGGTTTGACAATTAAGTTTGATGTAATTTACAATGGAGAAATTAAAAGAATATTTTGGAATGTGGGCAACAAAAGATGGAAATGGCAGTCGCAATAAAATAATTAGATAACCAACACATCATGTATTGCCTTTAGGAAATCCTTTAATTGAAAAAGCACACCCTATTTTAGGACAAGTCGTATAACATTAAGACAACTTAAGCACAGATTTGGAAAAGTTTTAAGATTCAATATTGCTCAACTTTGTATTATTAATTTAAAAACAAAGAATTTATGAGTGATCTAAAAGGTAAAGTAGCTTTAATAACAGGCTCATCCAAAGGAATTGGTGCGGAAATAGCAAAAACATTAGCAAAAAACGAAGTAAAAGTAGTTGTCAATTATACTGGCAGTAAGGAAGATGCAGAAAATTTTGTTAAAAAAATTATTCAAAATGGAGGAGAGGCCATTAGTATCCAAGCAGATGTAAGCAAAAAAGAAGACGTAACTCGTTTATTTGATGAAACAATTACACATTTTGGCAAGGTTGATATTTTAGTCAATAATGCAGGAATTATGATTAATGCATTAATTAAAGATACCACTGATGAAGATTTCGAACGTCAGTTTAGCACCAATGTAAAAGGTGTATTTAACACACTTCGAGAAGCAGCTACAAAGCTTGCAGAAAATGGAAGCATTATCAATGTCTCTACTTCGGTAAATCGTTTGATGTTACCAACCTACGGAACTTATGCAGCTACAAAATCAGCAGTTGAACAACTTACCAGAGTTTTTTCTAAAGAAATAGGTAGTCGTGGTATAAATGTAAATTCTGTTTCGCCAGGACCAACAAACACAGAATTGTTTATGAAAGGAAAACCACAACAAGTGATTGAAGGTTTATCAAAACTTTCACCATTTAATCGTATTGCCGAGCCAAATGACATTGCGGAGGTTGTTGCATTTTTAGCAAGTGACGAAGCTAGATGGATTAATGCTCAAAATATTGGAATTAACGGAGGTATGGCATAATCTTATAAAATCATTATGAAACAATTTTTATCAGCAATAACAATGGGAACTTTGGCTACACTGGCAATTTTCACATCATTTTCATTTCAATGGCCAACTTGGGTACTTTTCATAGCGTGGTTAAGTTATTACATATTTGGTAAGTCATTAAAATCTGCATTGTATGCATTTTTACCAATTACAGCAGGTATTGCATTGGGTATTGCAATTCAGTTATTAGGAAGTGTATTAAGTCAATATTTTGGAACAATTGGTTTTCCTCTAGCCGTATTGATATGCATCACATCATTGGGATATTTGTCAAAAATCAAATCATTAAGTAATGTTCCAGCTTGGTTTATGGGCTTAATTATTTTTTTTAGTGTTCACCCACATTTAGAGGCTAAACCGATATTGATTCTATTTATCCCAATAATTGTAGGGTTTATCTTTGCTTATCTCAATGATACAATAACAAGTATTATTCAAAAAAAATAACATTCTATAAATTAAGAATATGGAGAATATAAAACGTATTTCAAAAATTATAGATTTTCATCATTTTGCAAATCTTTCGGCACCTAAACATCCTTTAATTAGTTTGATTGATTTCAGTAAGGTTCGTTTTCCCGAAGACTTAAAAGGACTGAAATTGGTACAAGAATATTACACGGTTGGTTTAAAACGAAACGTTCCTTACAAATTGTTTTATGGGCAACAAGAGTATGATTTTAATGAAGGTTTAATGACTTTTTTGGCACCAAATCAAGTAATGAGTATGGAAAGAAACCCTAATATTAATTTGAGTGAAGAATTAAAGCCTTCGGGTTGGTTACTTTTAATACATCAAGATTTTTTGTGGAATACAGTTCTTGCTAAAACGATTAAGTCTTATGAGTTTTTTGGTTACGCTATTAATGAATCCTTGTTTTTATCTGAAGATGAAGAATTAATGCTGATTGATATTTTAAAAAAAATAGAAAAAGAATATCAAGCCAATATTGATAAATTCAGTCAGAAAATTATTGTATCGCAATTGGAATTGTTATTGAATTATGCAGAACGGTTTTATGAACGACAATTTATCACTCGTAATAAATCCAGTCATCAACTTTTAGAGCAAGTAGAGAATGTTTTACTGAATTATTTTAATCAAGATAATTTAATAGAACTTGGCCTACCAACTGTTGAACATTTATCGCAAGAACTTAACCTTTCTTCAAATTATTTAAGTAGTATGTTGAAATCGTTAACTGGAATGAGTACGCAACAGCATATTCATAATAAGGTGATAGATACAGCAAAGGAAAAATTATCAACAACTCATTTGTCTATCAGTGAAATCGCATATGATTTAGGGTTTGAATACCCAACATCATTCAATAAACTTTTTAAGAGCAAAACAGAAATGTCACCACTAGAGTTTAGAAAAACTTTTAATTAACGAAATACTACTGATAATAACCAAGTCTTCGTGTGGTCGGTACGGCCAAACGTGAAGACCGTGTTGACCGAACCGGGTCCTGTTTTCCTTTACTATGGGGATTGCTATAGTCTATTAGAGTTTTGTGAATGGCTTTCAAAGTCCTGGTGGGTTTTCTGAATTGATCAAAATTTATTTTCCCTTGTCCGCCCAGGTTCCTTTTATCTTCTTGTATCGTTTTCCCTGTCCAGACCACATATGATGATAGCCGTTAAAAGACAAACAACTTATGGGAAATAAGGAAAGATATTATAAAGCATTAATTGAAGACAATGGTCAATTGTATGATTAGACCTTGGAGAAAAACTTGGACTTGATGAAAATGAAACTGGAGAAATAATAGATCTACTTTTATCTGAACATAAAATTGAATATTTAGAAAACAGAACTTGTAATTATAGCCTTATGAAAATTTCGAAAAGGAAAAATAAAAGCAGGTAGTCGAGTAGTAAAAGGGAAATCTAATACCTAAACTATGCGTTTAAGCATTAAAATATTTCATCAATAATATTTCTTGCTACAAAATAATAGCATTTGCAATCAAGAGAAATGTCAAACCAAAAATACTACGATTCTGTACTTATTATGTACTATGTAAAATAAAAAAAGGCTTTCGATTTCTCGAAAGCCTTGTCTTTACTAGTGGTGGAAACTGTACTCGAACCAGTGACCTTCGGTTTATGAGCTTAAGTGCTTTTCTTTATAATTATGGATGTTTCCAAATCGAATTATTGATAATGCACCTTTGTATGGACCTCCTTCGTGGTGTTTAATTTACTGCGCAACGAACGCATATCCGATGAAATCTTTTGCTCAATTACTCTGGCATAGATTTGAGTAGTGGAGAGCTTTGAATGACCCAATAATTTAGAAACTGTTTCAATAGGCACCCCATTTGAAAGTGTTACGGTGGTTGCAAATGTATGTCTGGCCGCGTGAAACGTGAGCTTTTTATTAATTTTAAGGATTGCCGCTATTTCCTTTAAATATTTATTGACTTTTTGATTGGAAAACACAGGCAAAAGCTTTTCCTGTTTGTTTTCGGAATCTTGCCCATACCTTTTTATTATATCAAGAGCCTTATCCAAAAGAGGTATTTTTACCGCTTCATCGTTCTTTTCCCTTTTTGTGAATATCCAGTAATCGCCATCGATACCACGTACAATATGATCATCACAAAGTAATTTCACATCAATATAGGATAGACCTGTATAGCAGGCAAACACAAAAATATCCCTCGTTTTTTGGTGCATCTCTTTTGAAAGCTGACTTAATTCTAGAATTTCAAGTTCCGATTGGGATAAAAATACACGTTGGTGTTTTGTGAACTTGAGCGAGAATCTAACAAACGGATCTTTCTCTACCCATTCCAATCTAAGGGCGAGGTTCATCATTTTTTTTAATCGCTCCAGATGTTTCATTACACCATTATTTTTAAGAGGTCGTGAACGGTTTATAGATTTCCCTGTACGCAAAAATTGTTCAAAATCAATGATGAATTTATAGGATAGTTGTTTCAAATAAACATCATTGGTCTTTAGTCTATTCTTTAAATAACGTTTGATGTAGCGTTCCGTAGTGAAATAATTTTTCAAAGTGCCAGGCTTGAGTATGGACACCATATTCATATTATGGTAGGAAACCAATTGAAGAAGTGTTTTGTGCTGTTCATCCTCCCCAAGGTATCTCGCTTTGATAGCTTGGGCTGTAACATACTGGGATTCACCAAGAAGCTGTTTGTGGCAAGTCAATAAGTCGGAATACACCTGATCCAAATAAATATTAAGTGCCTTGCCGTCTGAAGTCCTAAGAGTTGACCTTTTTGAACGGGTACTCCAATAGGTAACCGATGTGGATCGTTTCAAACTGATTTCGGCACGTTTTCCATCGACCGTGATACGGGCATAAATGGGTGCTAAATCATCTTTTCTTTTGGCCATACTCAGCCAAAAGTGAATGGTAAAAGTCTTTGAAGTCTGCATAAACTCTCGCTTTAAGTTAATAATCGATTTGTTTACGAAAGTCAAACCGAGACGAAAGTCAAGTCTATTGAATTACCAATGTAGTGAATATTCTGGTAATATATCAGGTAACCGAATAGGTAACCTTTGATATGATAATAAAGCCAATCTTATGATTTCAAGAAAAATGAAAATCCCTGATTTTCATAAGATTAGCTATGTATTGGTGTCTATTGACACCTTAATTGTCGGGATGACAGGATTTGAACCTGCGACCACTCGACCCCCAGCCGAGTGCGCTACCGGACTGCGCTACATCCCGAAATTAAGCCTGCAAAAATAAAGA
>Ga0207888_100608_pt1 | contig 9950 bp, 10 predicted proteins | sample LinPmetageLP43_FD_184055 | JGI IMG/M metagenome (GOLD analysis project Ga0207888, IMG submission 184055) | Marine viral communities from the Pacific Ocean - LP-43 (SPAdes) | ecosystem: Environmental > Aquatic > Marine > Oceanic | place: Pacific Ocean | collected 2010-08-27 | reverse complement strand
CTATATATGGCAAATATGGCTGTTTTTAGATATTTCTACTTTAGTAATAAAATCAGGCTTTATTCTCCAAAACACTTAGCTAGAGCGATACCGGCGAGTTTAATTGTTACTGGCATAAGTGTATTTTTTATCAGAGTCTTTATAATTTGTGTATTAAAGGAGTTTTCTTTTTTAGAATTTATAAGTGACGAGAAGTTTATAGATTACTGGATGCCGCTGTTTATTGCGCTCGTTTGTAATGCGATCTTCTATTTCTTTTTCTATTACAAATACAAAAAAGAAAGTCAGGTTAAAGAGCAGAAGATCATTGCCGGTACAGCTTCGGCACAGTTTGATGCTTTAAAAAATCAATTAGATCCTCATTTTTTATTCAATAGTTTGAATGTACTTACCAGTCTTATTGAAGAAAACCCCGCTCAGGCTCAAAAATTCACTACTTCTTTGTCTAAGGTTTACCGCTATGTTTTAGAGCAAAAGAATAAAGAACTGGTTACGTTAGAAGAAGAATTGGCATTTGCAAAAACCTATATGACGCTTTTAAAAATGCGTTATGAAGACAGCATTATTTTTAATATGCCTGCGGAAGTAACTCATCCCGAAGCTCGTGTTGTACCCTTATCGTTACAGCTTTTACTTGAAAATGCAGTAAAACACAACGTAGTAAGTGATAATCACAGATTACACATTAGCATAGAAGAAGAAGAAGGAAATCTGGTGGTACGCAATAATCTACAGCCCAAAAAGATTATGACCAAAGGTAGCGGAGTAGGGCTCATCAATATCAAACAGCGTTATGCATTGCTTACTTCCAGACGGCTCCAAATTCAACAAACAGAATCAGAATTTATAATCAAAATACCAAAGTTAACCCGTCAATTAGAATCAGCAATTATGAACACAGAAGAGTACCTTACAGACAAGAAATATGCACTTGCTAAAGAACACGTAGAGCAACTTAAAGGCTTTTATATACATATCACAGTTTACCTTATTGTGATTACTGGTCTTATCATTCTCAATTTGCTTACAACCACATTTCCGTGGGCGATTTTCCCGGCATTAGGTTGGGGACTGGGTGTGTTTTTTCACGGTGCAGAAGTTTTCAAGTGGAATCCGTTTCTAGGCAGAGACTGGGAAGAACGTAAGATTCGTGAAATTATGAATGAGCAAGAAAAGAAGTGGTAACAATTCAGTCAAAAAAAATGACAGGTGAGTCAGTTAGAATTTCTTCAAAAAGTATTTCTTACCAAATTTGTTTCAGTATTAATCACTAAAAACTTTAAAGATGGAAAATTTTGATAGAGAAAATCGGTATCTGGACGCAAAAGAACGCGTAGGTCACATCAAGAAATTTTACACAAGCTTGATCAGTTATTTTGTAATAATTGGTGCTCTGGCACTCTTAAATTATTATACAGATGGTTTACGCTATCCTTGGTTTTTATGGGCTGCATTTGGCTGGGGGATAGGTTTGGTGTTTCAGGCGGCAAAAGCTTTTAACTGGAATCCTTTTGTAAGTAGAGAATGGGAAGAGCGCAAAATTAAAGAATTTATGGAGCGTGATCAAAAATCTCAATCTAATATGGGGCGCTGGGAGTAATCTAAATTTTATAGTATGAAAAATTCAAATTACGAGGAAGCTTTAAAACGCGTAAAGCAACTTAAAGACTTTTACAATCACATACCGGTTTATATTATTCTATCTGCGCTGTATGTTGCTTTTTGTCTGGGTGTTTTTGATGGGGGTAGTTTTAGTCAGCATATTCCATTTTGGTCACCTCTTTGTATGGTGGGTGGCTATGGATTAAGTCTTTTAGGTTATTATATTTACCTCAAACATGGAAGCATCTTTGAATCGTATTACAAGAACTGGGAAAAGCGAAAAATAAAAGAATATCTGGATCAGGAAATACATGCAGAAACTAAAACCAGTCGCTGGGAGTAGGTTTTATATATATTCAGAATAACTATGAATAAATTATAAAAAATGAACGTACTGGTTATTGAAGATGAAAAACCTGCAGCACGCAGACTCACCAGAATGCTGGAAGCTCTAGATCTAAATGTTTTGGCTCAATTGCATTCGGTAGAAGAAGCGGTAGAATGGTTTTCAACCAATACACATCCAGAGCTTATATTTCTTGATATTCAATTAAGCGATGGTTTGTCTTTTGAGATCTTTGATGCTGTAGAAGTTACCAGTGCAATTATTTTTACAACAGCCTATGATGAGTATGCCTTACAGGCTTTTAAACTGAACAGCATTGATTATTTGCTCAAGCCTATAGATGATGAAGAGCTTGAAGCTGCTGTGACTAAGTTTAAAAAACAACGACCTTCAGCAAGTGATGTTAAACTCAATTTTGAAGATATACGCAAACTTCTAGGAGTCAACCCTGTGGAGCGTGACTATAAAAAACGCTTTACCGTAAAAATAGGACAGCATCTTAAGATGATAAACGTAGATGATGTGGTTTGCTTTTATAGTGAAAATAAGGGGACCTATGCACGTACAACTGATAAGCGGGATTATTTGCTAGATACAACTTTAGAAATCCTGGAAGGAGAATTACAACCTGATGTTTTTTTTAGAGTAAGCCGCAAGTATTTTGTAAATGTAAATGCCATTCATGATATTATAAGCTATACCAATTCGCGTTTACAAGTTAAACTACAGGCTTGTGATGATCTTGAGATTATTGTAAGCCGTGAACGCGTAAAAGACTTTAAATTCTGGCTTTCTTAATATAAGTTTTATTGGCTCCACCAAAGGGTTTAATACCTAGAGGCTTGCCCCGAGGTTGTATTCAATAATAATTTACTCTAAACTCGCCAACTTGCGATCTGTATTGTTATAAGCTGCTGCTTTGTCTCGTATCGTAAAAACACCCTCAAGATCTTTCTTATTTGCTATGTTGGCTTTCGCGTCTATTAAAATAAGATTGATCTCGTCGATTATAATTTCTTCGGCATTATTGATTACAGACTTAGTCTGTAATAAGAAATATAATGCAGTGAGCATTTTGTGTAACATCACGACATCGTGTTTACAATAACCGCGTAACGGAACAAAAACAAAATAGATCAACTCTTTAAAATCTATTGTTCTAAGACTTATAACTGCCTCATCATCTTTATTCTTTATATAGCTAAAATCTTCTTTACGGAGTCTTAAAGCAAAAAGTTCAGAGAGATAATCTATACATGTTATTGCCGTACCAGGGTCATTGATACCGGGGCTCATAGCCTTAATTGCAATCTCAGTAAGTTGTTTAAAACCCAAGATATAATTATGTTTCACAATTTCGCTTCGCGAAAATCCAAAACATGTGAGTAAGTGATTTCTTTGCTCTTCATCAAGTTCTTTGTCACAGCGGGCTATGGGTACATTTTTTAAAATAAAAGTACCTTTAGGAGCCAGAATTTCAATCTTACAGTCCAGTTCATTGCAGAGTTCGAGAAGAGCATCTACAGCAATAGTTTGCAAATAACCCGTATTATTTATTTTAATAACATTCCAGTCTTTACTCTCTGGAAAGTCTGTTTTGCTGTACTCGTCATCGGTTTGATTGATGAGTTGGGTCAAACGCGTTTTTGCTTTTTGGTATATGGTTTCGATTATTTTATTAATCTGAATCGCTTCTGAAATAGAATGAATAAAATAAATAAAGAGAGCTAATACCAGCATGCTTAAAATGATACCAATCAATACAGCAAATCCCGGAAGCTGGTATTTGTTATCTGTAGGTTTTATACTCAGTAAAATGAGAATACAGTAAATAAGCGTTGCAATATAGTATCCTAAAACATACTGATGTCGTTTATTAGAAATCAACCCTGGAAGAATTCTGGGTGAATAATTATTAGATGCTTGATTGAGCAAAATCATCACCATAGAAAAACTGAATACCATCAGTGAGATAATACCGCCTATAAACGTACTGAGTAGCGTACGTGCAGTATCTGCATCATTAATAACCAGCTGTGGTGCGTTTTTGATTAAAAAGCTAGAAATCCCTCGGCTTTCTGCATATAGCATGGCAAAACCTATGCAAAGACCTCCAAAAGCAAATAGAGAAGGGTAGAAGCCAATTTTACCGGTGAGATTAGCAAAAAATAATCGGAATTTAGTTATGAACTGAAGCATAGGCGAATTTCTACAATATCTTTAAAACCCTGTCCTTTTTGATATAGTGTTAACATACTAAATCTCAGGATCATCATGATTTTGAGCTTCTATTCGGTTTTCATTAAACGCGCTGGGCAATAATTCAGGAATAAATTTAACCAGTAACGGAAGTAATATACCACCTCCCGGAAGCATAAAAATAGCAAGGGAAGGTATGCTTTTACAAATGTCTAAAAGCTGTGATTTAACCCTTTTCTTTTCAGCTTTGCTTAAATCCCTTACAGTAGATTGTCCTAATAATAAGACCAGATCTTTACTTTCTGAAAGCTCCTGAAGCAAGCGATTTTTATTCCGAAAAATAAGGGTTTTTACCGTTCGAATCGTTTGCGAATAAAAATGTTTTACCGGGTTACTGTAGTTGAGGTATGATATTCTTTTTCGGTTTGCTTGTATAAAAGTATACACATAGGTTGTTGACTGCTCAATAACCTCATTAGGTAAAAGAAGTTGAGCACCAAATTTCTTAAGAAAAAGATATTCGGTTTTATCCAATTTTACATCATCCCATATAGCCAACGCAGCCAGATCTAATAAATATCGTTTCTCGAGAAGCCCGGTATATACTTCTAAAGGAAGTTCGTCAAGATTTTGCGCTTCTTGTTTTAAGTTGCGATTGTATCTGAGGGATTTTTCAAAAAGTTTAAGCAATAACTTATCATACTGCTCTTTCTCTTCTTTTTGTATCAAAGCAAGCCAGATAACGTTCATCAGTGTAGCTTCTAAATATGAAGCATAATGGCTGATGTTTTCTTCATTTTCAAGGTAGTGTTGAAACGATAATACATCAATAAATAGCAACGCATTTGTTATAAGGTTACTGAAGTTTTTTTGAAGCAAATGTTCATTAGTCTGAATGCGCTCTTGAATGATCTTTTCTAAAGTAGCAGCATTTGGTTTTAGTTTTGAAAATCGGGTAAAATAAAAGTGTTCTTTAGGATCTAGTTGCTCATAATATTCGGTAATTGCCTTAAAAAAGTGAGTATCGTTTTTATATTTCTGATAATAAACACAATAAAGGCTGTCAAAAAAATTAAGTTTAGTGCGTTCCGTTTCATTCCACAATAAAGGCTCTGCTGTTCCGTAGCTTACTGTTGTTACTGAAACACCATATATAAAACCAGATTGAAGTAATAATTCATATAAGGCGTTCAAGTCTGAGTTAAGTTCCTTAAAAGCTTTTTTTATTACAGGTTGATGCTTTGTAATCCATCCAAAAGATGAAGGATTCATAAAATTTAGATTAAAATTTAAAATTTAAACAATTGAATTTCAGTAATTTGAAATTGTTTTTTAAAAAAAATACACTTTTTTTAAAATTCTAAAAACCATAGTCAGTTTTACTACGTAAATGTAATGAATAAGTTAAACAGGGCATTTAACTTATTCAATTGAAAAATCCAAATCTCAATTATTTTGGAGAATATGGAAAGGAAAATTATCAATTTTGGTTAGTTGATTAGTTTTTTTGGATTTTTTGTTAGTTGAGAATCACCTTGTTTTGGAGAAGGCAGGTGATTCTTTTTTTATGTCTATTTCTGAATTATTTTAAGAAAATTGATATAAAAAAAAGCCTCTGTGAATACAGAGGCTTTTTCATTTATAAACTATTTTGTCTTAAGCATTATTCGCTACAACACCTAAGGTATATAATTGTTCCATTGTAGGAGTTTCACTACCCCCTGCAGGTTCTAGCGTAATACCAAATGCTTGTGAATCATTAGGATTCTCTAGAGCAAAGACCTTATTCGTATTATTTACAAAATCATCCAAAAGTCCCATACTCGTAGGAGTAAGCGGATCTAGCTTTAAAGACCACACTTGATATACAAAACCTTCCGGAGGTTCTGGTAATCCCATAGCATCTATATAAGCCTTATTAGATTCCTTATCCCAAAAGACGTTTACGTATGCTTCAGGAGCAACCTGCTGACCAGCAAGAGGTACTTTAGTAACCTGTGGATCACGAATGACCGCCAGTATCTCTTTTGTTTCAGTTAATGCATCTTCAGAATATTGAAGTTTACTTTCTAACTTGGTGTTTTCGATCTCTACAACTTGTAATTCTTTACGAAGTGTATTTGTTCTATTTAACAAAACAAATATTCCAACTAAGAAAATTACCGAAGCAGCTATGCTGATGAATGACAGCAAGCGTGTTCTTTTTTGAGATGCAGGATTTAATTTTACTACACCATTGTTACTCTGAAGTTTTGCTCGTATTGCAGCAAGTATTTCCTCAGGATTATATGGCGCAGCCGCTGTTGCCAGATTTTGTAGTGCAGCTTCTATTTGTTCTACTTCTTTTTCTACTTCAGGGTATTGTTTAAGTACCGTTGAAACTTCTTTACTTTCTTTAGAAGTTAAGGCCCCATATACATACAGCTCAAGTATGCCAGATTCTATGTATTCTTGAATATCCATTTAATTTACCAATATAGCTCTTAGTTTATTAATACAAAGTCTGTTGCGCGTTTTAATAGTTCCTAGAGGCATATCTAATTCTTCAGAAGCTTCTTTTTGCGTGTATCCTTTAAAAAATAAAAGATTAATCACTTTTTTACAATCTTCTCCTAAAGCTTTAATATATTTTTTTATACCTATCGCATCAACTTTACTTGAAAAACTACTTTTGTTTTCAAGGATATCTACGAAATATTCTTGAGTAAGGTTTTTCTTTTGGTTCTTAAATGCTTTAGACCTAGTCTTATCTATTGCTGCATTACGAGCAATATTAAGGAGCCAGGTAAAGAATCTTCCTTTTTTAGAGGAATACGATTCACAGTTATCCCATACTTTAATAAAAACATCCTGTAATACTTCTTCTGATGCTTCAACATCGTGGAGTACACTGTTAATTACGCCAAAAATACTTTCTGAGTAAAGGCTATATAAGCGTTCAAAGGCTTTCTCGTCTTTTTGCTGAAGACGTAAAATTAATTCATCTGGTTGCATAGCAATCTGTTAGTTGTGCCTAAATGTATTAAATTAAAAGTGAAAAAGCAGCCCTATGAGCTGCTTTTAATAATTAGTTAGAGGATGCTAATGTATTATTCAATAATACCACCACAACTTACACGTGGTCCTGCTGCACCGCTAGGTTGACTTGTAAAATCATCTGCACCTTGATGCACAATAAGTCCTTTACCTACAATATCTTTCATAGGATCATCACAGCTAATGCACCATTCATCTGTAGTGATAGTAATAGTACCATTCCCATTCTCATCTGCTTGAAAGTTTCCTATGTCTCCTTTGTGATACCCTTCTGGATCACCCCATTTGCCATGCTTCTCTTTAGTAGGATTCCAGTGACCACCTGCTGATGTACCATCATCTGCAGAACAGTCTGCATTCTCATGAATATGTATTGCATGCATTCCCGGTTCTAAACCTTCAAAAACAGCAGTCATAGAAACTTCACCATCTTCTTCTGTAAAAACAGCACTACCAGTTGCAGTACTACCACTTTTAGATTCAAGATTTACCGTTATTTTTTTAACTACCGGAGCTTCTTCTTGCATATCTGCAGTTTCGGTTGTAGTTGTTTCGTCCATTTCTTTTTCTTTCTTGTCATTCTTACAAGAGGTAAAACCTAGAGTAAGTGCAAGTGAAAAAAGTATTGCGTAATTTTTCATAATAGAATTTTGATTAGTTTACAGTACTAAATTAAGGGTTTGTTTCAGCCCGACCAAAGAATTAAAGATAAGCTTAACATTAGGGTTAATTAGCACTTAAAGCTTTTGGGTATTGCAATAGTGAGTTTAGAATCGGTCATTTTAGCATTAATCAATTGTTTCTCACCTATAAACTCGCCATCAATCTGAAAAGCGATTGCCTTTTTACTGCGTATGGTCACTTCTTTGCATTTATAGACTTTTACAAAATCTGGATCTAAATGCGCATCATCATAAAAGGTTTCAAGAATTCCTTTAATACTGAAATTTTTAAACACTAAAACCTCAAAAAAGCCATCGTTCATTTTTCCGGTAGGATTTATTTTTGCTCCGGTACCAAATTTATTGGCATTGGCGATTGCGACCAGCACACCTTCTTCAGTACAAGTTTCTTCGTTGCATTCGACCTCTACTTCAAAAGGAAAATCATTATTAATAAGTGTCGGGAATGCTTGTATAAGATATCCCAGCTTACCACGTATTTCAGATTTTTCATAATTCTCTATCAACTTTGCATTTACACCAAGATCTGCAATGTGCAGACAGGTGTATCCATCTATTTCAAGAAGGTCCATTTCAATATAATGATCACCTAACGCGATTTTGAGTTGTTGCTCTAGTGAGTCTGGAATATCAAAATTAGTAGCCAACCCATTAGCAGAACCAGATGGTAAAAGACCTATTTTTAAGGATTCGTTTTTAATAGCATCAGCCACTTCGCGAATAGTACCATCACCACCGGATATCAGAATACGATCTGGTCGTTTTTCAGCAATTAAATTTTGAATGGCTTCTTTGTCATTTTTACCTGTTGTCTCGTAGACAATACTCTCATCGTTGTTTTGAGAAACGTGTTTTTCAAATGCTTTAATAATGGGATTTTTGTTTGTGCCACCTGCAATAGGATTAATGACAAGTAAAATGGTCTTTTGTGTTTTCATTAAGTAGATTTCGATTTAAAATTAGCTATTTTGACCACAGAAGACCGTTAATAAAATACCAATAAGTGAAGCTGGATTTACAATTATACCGCGGATATGCCAACGATGAGGAGCTAATAGTTTTTGGACATGTATTTAAATCCTGGGCACCAGATAAATATAAAACAGATCGCAAAGGGTTTAAGCATGCATTCTCTGTTTTGCATATGTTTAGAATTTCTCCTCTAAAAAATGTTGAGGTTCGGCTGCGTTTTAAAGATATTGATATTACTACCAAAACGATGAATGATGGTTATTTTAGGTTTACAATACCCTACGATAATACTTTGCAGAGTGGCTGGCACACTTATGAAGTGACATGTAAACCAGAAGAAGTAAATTATGGCATTGTTGATAAAGCTCAATTTTTAAAGCCTTTTGAAAGTAAAGTGAGTATTATCTCAGATATAGATGATACTTTTTTAATCTCGCATAGCGGAAATATTCTTAAGAAGCTTTATGTTATGCTGGCGCGAAATGTAAACGACAGAAAGACTTTTGAAGATGTAGTGAAGCATTACCAGGCTTTGAGCAATAGCGGACATAAAGAGAAAGGAGTGAGCAATTCGTTTTTTTACGTCTCCAGTAGTGAATGGAATTTATACAATTTTATTGTTCAGTTTACTAATCTACAGAAGCTGCCTAAGGCTGTTATTAAACTGAAAGATATTAAGACCGGAATAACCGATTTTCTGGGAACCGGTGGCGGAAACCACGATCACAAATTTGTCAAAATAAAAGATATTATTTCCTTTTACCCGAAGCAACGCTATGTGCTTCTTGGTGATGATTCACAACAAGATGCTTATATCTATGAGCGTATTTGTAAAATGTTTCCAAAGAATATTGAAGCTGTTTACCTGCGTCAAACCAGTGGTTCTAAAAAAAATAAAATTCAGGAAGTACTTGATAACATCAATAACATGCAAGTCGCAACCTGCTACTTTAAAAAAAGCACAGAAGCTATCCAGCACTCTAAAGCAATAGGGGTGATAAAAGAACAGTAAATAAAAGAGGCTGTCTAAAAAGGCAGCCTTTTTTTATAGGATTTATTCTGAATATGTTTTAATTTCATGGAATGAAAGCAAAACCTGTTTGGAAGACCGA
>Ga0207888_100605_pt1 | contig 10005 bp, 8 predicted proteins | sample LinPmetageLP43_FD_184055 | JGI IMG/M metagenome (GOLD analysis project Ga0207888, IMG submission 184055) | Marine viral communities from the Pacific Ocean - LP-43 (SPAdes) | ecosystem: Environmental > Aquatic > Marine > Oceanic | place: Pacific Ocean | collected 2010-08-27 | reverse complement strand
AGATCAAGGTCATCAAACGAATGGCTTACGGTTACCGGGATAACAACTACTTCTTCTTGAAAATCAAAGCAGCGTTTCCCGGTAAAATGCGATGAACCATAAAAAAGCCCGGTCAACAACAGGCTAATGAAGACCTTGCCTCTATTCAGAAAGTCGAACGCGATCAGACGATCCGCCGGGTATTCGCGCAGGATATCGAACAGAAATACAAACAGCAGTACGGCATGGCCGATAAGCAATGCCAGCAACAACCCTTCCATGCCAACCATGCGCAGGAAATAGGCACTCGCGATCATGCAGGCGTAGCCACCCAGCATCACCAGCAGAATACGATTGTAAGCCTTCATGCCGGAAAGAAAGATGATCACCAGCCAGAGGTTGCACAGGGTTACAAAGTTGGCCAACACCAGCAGCCGATAAATAAATGACTGATCAAAGAGCAACAAGAGCACGAGAATACCCAGGGCACCTGACGCCAGCGTCACCAACATCAGGATGCCGAGCAGATTGGGCGTAATCACGTCCATCCGCTGTTCAAACAGACGGTCCGACACAAAACGGGTAAAGAACAGCTGTAAACCACCGGTGAAAATCAGCGATGTGGCCATCAGATAGGTCACGGTTACCAGAAACTGCCTGACCAATAAATCCGGCACAATAAAACCGATACTCATCACACCGATCAACATGACGCTGATGATCGACAGCACCCAGGGGCCCGAACTGATCAAACCGGCATAGACATATGCTCGCAAGGTCGAAGAGTAGGTGTCACGCGCCAGAATTCGACGCAGCTCAAAGCCAATACCGGCCATCAGTTATCTCCCGTTGCTGCGCGATAGATGTCGCGATAGCGGCTAAACATGAGTTCGTCACTGTACAGACGGGTGACCCGCTGCAAACCGACTTGCTGCGCATCGGCCCAGCGAACAGGGTCCTGCAGCAGGCGCTGGATGGCAAAGGCAGTAGCCTGAGGATCAGCGATGGGAATAACCTCGCCAGCCGAACCAAGCCGCTGATCCTCCTCGCCAGCGCCTTCAATCAGCTCTCGGCAAGAGCCGACGTCAGTGCTCACCACCGGCGTACCGGCACACCAGGCCTCCAGAATAACCAGGGGTTGTGCCTCGCTGATGGACGTCAGCACCATCACACCAAGGCGGGGCATAATGTCGCGAATATTTTGGAAGCCAAGAAAACGCACATGGTCGCCCAAACCCAGACTGCTCACCAGGCTGTGGCATTCCTGCGCATAAACCTCGTCCTCTTCCTCCGGCCCAACAATCCAGGCCTCAAATGACGGAATAACGTTAGCCACGCTGCGCGCCGCGCGAAGAAAGGTCTTTACGTCTTTGATCGGCACTACTCGTCCAATAAGACCTGCCACCATAGGAATGCCGGACTCACGTTCGGCACGAATGGGGTCCCAGGGTGCGAGCGCTATGCCGTTTGGGATAACCCGAGTGCGGCTAGCACTGGCGCCGTCCTTGATCTGCCGCGTCCGGTTGCCCTCATACAGAGAAATAATCGGATCAGCAGACTGATAAGCGAGCAGGCCGGTACGCTCAAAAAAACGAATCCATAACGCCCTGACGTAGCCGGTAGACGTATCGAGCCCGCCACTGAGGGCTTCATCCTTGGCATCCGCAACCCAGGCAGCCTGCGCGAGATCAATCTTTCTCTCTTTGGTGTAAATGCCGTGTTCGGTCAACACAAACGGGCACTGCCAATGGGTTTTCAAAATTGCACCCAACAAGCCAGCGTAGCCGGTGGAAATCGCATGCACAGCCTTGGCACGCGGCAAGCGGCGCGCAAGGTCGGCCAGCATCATTACCGGCGGCTGAATAGTGCGCAATGTCCAAAAATAATTGATGAAAGAGGGGTCGGTACAATGCTCCATGTACCCTTGGCTCAACACTTGCCAGCTCGCCTTGCTGCGCAATACCTGCTCACAGGTTAAGTCTCCGGCAGATAGGCTGCCGAGCAGACCATCAACCATGGATTGATCAGGGGTATCCGGATGATGAAAGTAACGATAGAGCTGCTCAAGCGCGGCATGATCAGCCTTGGGCGGCGAGCCCAGTTTTACCGTACCGGGCTGCCAGGACTCGGCAATAAAGACTTCTTCAATGTGCACCACGTTAGGCGGTATGTCATAGTGCCTGCGCGGATAGGACTCGCGCTGCCCGCCAATGAACACAACCGAAAACCGTACATCGGGCAGCCCCAGCAGGATCTGATTCACCCAGCTGGAAACACCACCACGCACATAGGGCCATGTGCCCTCCAGCAGCAGGCAGATATCTGCCGTTTCAGCGTTCTCGCTCATAACCAATACCTCGCCGCAGTCGCCAGCGGCGGCTTGTTACGCAACGTCTCAGGAATAGCGTTAAGGTAGAGCGCAACATCGCTATAGCGTTGTTCCATAAAAGCAATTTCAGCCAGAAAAGGTGCCACTCGGCTAGTATTCATGCCCAGTTCAACGGCATGTTGCAAGCGCTCCCGGGCCTCCTCGACCTGCCCCTGAGCCATCAATATTCTGCCGGCCAGCAAGTCGAGATCAGCATTATCGCCCCCCTCCATCGCCGCCTGCGTATGCAGCAAAGCTTGAGCCAGAATATGCTCCAGCACACCGCCCTGAGCCAAGCCGAGGTAGGCTAACTCCCAATACCAGCGTGCCAGCGCAGCGTGAGCTGCTTTGGGCGCACGTGGCTGCTCGGCGAGGCGCAACTGCAGGCGTTCGATATTCTGGTTGATCGCAGTTTCCTGCTGATCCAGCATGGAATAGGCGAGCAAACGCACATCATCTTCCGGGTCACGCAGCGCCAGCTTGAGTATGGGTGCGGCCTCATTACCCGGCATCCGTTTGGTCGCCAGCAAAGCCGCCATGCGCTGCTCTGGGTCACTAGCCAACTGCAGCACATCCTGCAAACCACCATCATGGAACAGCGGTGAGTTACGCTGCTCTACTGCGCGAAAAGGCAACGCCGGCATACGCGTCGCCTGCCAACCCTGCTCAGTCGCACGGCGGGGCAGATACAAGCCGGCGAAAATTCCACCCACAGTACCCACTACGCCGACCAACGGAATAAAAAAGATAAAGCTGAACAGCAGCAACGGAGACCACGGTAGTGGAAACTTGTAACGCCGGGGAAGCAGCAGCCAGAGCCCGGCAGCAAGCAATGCCGATCCAGCAGCGTGTGGCAGAATATACAGATACAGTGCTTCAACGAGCGTTGGGTCGCCAATCAGCGCTGACCAACTGCCTAGCTCAAACGCCAGCGCCCCGCTAAATAGCCACTTGCTGGTCATTCAGGCCACACTCCCGATACAAGAATTCGCTCAGCGCTGCACGGGTATTTTCCCGACCAAGCTCATGATAGTGGGACGTAATTCCGCGCTCTTGCAGGGATAACTCGCCGCCCATGCGTTCCGCAATAATCTGATCGAGCCGTATCAAATATCCCTGACTCCCCTGCGCATCGGTCAACGGCATCAAGACCAACAGCATATCGATACCCCGGCTATTGCTCAGCGACAACTGCAGGTCAAGACCGCGCTGACTGTCGACCAGAGCCTTCAATACCGGTGTACTGTCCGCGGGCAGCTCGAAACACATCAGGCTGCCAGGCAGGTCGTGCTTTTCGGCATCCAGCACCGAGCGCTGCAGATGTTGCGAGAAACGCCGAGCTTCGTTGTTTTCCAGCGCCAGCACCTGAGCGTCGGAATGCAGCAAATCGGCAATATGCCCACCCAGCAATGCCAGCAACATAAAGGTGCGTTCATTAAAGGAGAAAAAGGGCATGCTGCGCACTACGACAATTGCCAGTAGTTCACCGTCGACGGTTACCAATGGCACACAGGCTTGCAGGCCGGACACGGACTTTTCTCTGCCTTGCTCACGGAAGACATCACGCACACTCACCACATCGGCGCGTTCAAGGCAGAGCCGAATCAGCAAGTCATTTGCATCCAGCGCGCCCATATCGCCGACTTCAGCATAGGCCTTGCTGACCTGCAGCTGGCCATCAACCACGGGATAAAGTGCTGCCGCATTGAATGATCCATACTGACCCAGCACGCTGAGAATGGAATCAGCACTGGACTTCAGCACGTTGGTTTCTGGCCGAACCTGTAATACTCGTTTACGCAGTAGTAACAGCGAGCTGCGCAAGCTGGTTTCGCTGCCGGCGACCCGTTCTTCCAGTCGATCGTGGGATGACCTTAGCATCTGATAAGCACGGGTAAATTCATCCAGCCGGAACTGGCGATATTCGTTCGCCATCTGCAAACGCTGCAACCTGCGCTCCCAGAGGTCTCGGAACTCGCCCACTACCATACTGCTGACCAACATGCCGACGATGTAAGAAGCCGGCAGCTCGACATACCCAGGATAACCTTCTCGCATCAATACCAGGGTGGCTACCACCAGCATGCCGGCGCTAACCATAGCGTGGAGAAAACCGTAGCGCACAGCCAGCAGCAAAGGCGCAAGAATTGGCCAAGGGAAACGGTTCACGAACAGGGGGTCCGTGGGTTCAAACCAGAAACACAGCCCGAGTACCGCCGCCGTCAGAATAGGCGTTTCCAGCCAGGCAAAGTTATGCCTGGCGCGCGGTGTAAGGCTGTAATCCTTATGGGGGGTATGTCTAAACATTATTCAAACCGCAAGTCGCCGATGAGCGTGTTCAGTACTTTTTGCGCGGAGCCGGCCAGACTCTCGCGGGACCAGCCGGCGCGCGCGCCGCTGTTGCTCCAAAGTACCTGCCCGGTTTTGGGATCCAGAACCCGCAGGCTGATACCCACAGCAGGCTCGCCATCGAGACCGTTCTTGTATTGCCACTCTTCGACACTACCGCTGATCAGGTAGTCAAAAGACTGGGTACCAGCCCAGCTCAGCGCATCATCAAAACGCTTGCGATCGTCCAGCAGCATAAGATCCTGCTCAGCCGGGAGCGGGTAGACGCGCGGCTGAATACCTTCTTCAGACAAGACGCTAAGCAGAATCTGCTCCGCGCGCTCACCCGCCTGCGGTGTTTGCGAATAGTTGACCATCGGTAGCAGTCCCCACTGCGCATCAGCTCGAAACTCCGGGCTGCTGCTGCCTGAAAAAGTACTGCAGGCAGAGACAGTTACAACTGCGGCAATAAGAGTAAAACAACGTAATACGCGCATTTTGTTGCTCCTTGATATGTTATCAACGCCCGAAACGGACACTATATGAAAGGTTCACGTTACCGCCCGAATCACCATCTCCACCAATCGGCGCTGACTGGTAGCCACCGGTCAATGACAGCTCGTCGTCGCCCAACAATTCGACGCCCAAGCCAGCATTGATTGCATAGGTCATGCTCTGTTCTTCCCAATCCCAGCCGGTGGATGTATCCAGCAACCAGGTGTACTGCCCGCGTGTGCGGTTGAGTGCGCCGGGTAAGCCGCGACGCCACTGGCTACCGACATAAAACCGGCCCACGCGCTCGGGCAAAAGCTGATCGGCATTCAACTCGTCCTGGTTGACGGGTCCGCCATTACTTACCAGCAAGTCATCGAATGCGGTGCCCTTGAGCTGATTGCGTTGCAACTCCAGCCCCGAACGCAATACCCAGGTTGGCCCCTCAAAAAACTGGATCTGGCTGAATTCGAGGGAGGCCTGCTGACCGGCACCAATCGCCAGATTCGAGCGCGTTTCATAGCGCCGCTGCGCTAACGACCAGCTGATTTGATCACGTGCGGAAATACTGTGGCTGCCGTTCAACCAAACGCCGTCCTGCTGACCCAACGCGCGCATGAGGCCAGTCTCCGAGCTTTGACGTTGCCAGTCCAAGCCGGCTGCAAATTGATCACTGCCCAGATTCCAGCGGCGCTCGACACCCAAACCTGTCCGGTTATCGTCCTTGCGGGCACTACCATCGAACACCAAGGCAGCATCACCATTACGCAGCTGCCGTTCCAACCTCAAGCTGGCATTACGCTCCTGCCCCAGGGTTGAGTCTGCCAACAGTGGGGAATCATATTTCACGGCTCCCAGGTCCAGGCGCGAATACCAGTCATTACCCAGGTAGCTGGCTGCGCTGAATTGCGGACCATCAAGCTGCAGGCCGCCAAAATCCTCGCGCGCCAATTGCACGCGCAGACCTTGCGGATGCTGCTCGGTCAGCTCCAACGCCTGCCGCCAAAGCTGCTGGCGCACAGCCAGCGGCTGCTCATCACCCAGCTCAGACAAGGCAACCGACAGCGCGCGCCCCTTGTCGCCCAGCTGGCTCAGAGCCTCAACCTGCTGAGCCGAGTCCAGACCACCCTCTTCCAGCAAAGCCGTCAGCACATCGCGATCATAATCACGGAACGCACTCTGAATCAGGTTATAGCGATCGGTTGTCAGACCTCGACTACGTCCCCAGGCGAGCCAATCATCTTTCTGCGCCTCCTGATTAAGCGAATCGAGATGGCTCAATTGAGCATTGAACCAGGACTGCAATAGCGTCGAAGAGCCGTCCTGCCAGCGCCGCGCCTGCTGCACTGCAGCGTCTGGAGAATCGCTGACGGCAACCAGACGCAGCCATAGCAAACGACTCTCATCGCTCGCCAGGGCGTCAGGCTGCTTCATTAGTTGCTTCAACACGGCGGTGCGCAGCGCCAAGGCATCGGCGTGGCGCCCCGAAGACTCAAGGGCGTCGGCGTAAGCCGCACGCACCAATAGATCATTGGGCGTCGCCTGCAAGTAGCGGTGATACCACTGCAACGCCTGGCTTTGTCGCCCCAAAAGCTGGTTGGCTGCTGCCATTACCAGCCAGAGCGAGCGCACGTTCTGCGCGCCTGGCTCCCAATGACGCAAGCGCTCAGCCAGCTTGCCGGTATTGTTACTGTCGAAGTACAGCCACAACAGTCGCTCGCGTAACGTCGTACTGGTCGGGTTTGCCTTCAGCCCTTGCACATAATAGCGCTCAGCCAGTTGGCGCTCTCCCCGCCGCTCGGCCAGCAAACCCTGCGCCAAAATAACCGGTAGTCGAGCCGCCAGCCCTGGCTGCTGCTCTGCGTCCTTGACCAGCAGACTCAATTGCTGCCATTGCTGAAGTTGTTCAGCCAACTGAATGGCATCAATCAAACGGCGTGGGTCGCCGGTACGCTCCCAGCTGGCAATCAGCAGCTCCAGCGCCTTGGTTGGCTGTTTCTGGCCATACAGGGTGATCAGTTGACCTTCTTCACTGAAGTTAAGCTCAAGCCCTTTATTCAGCATGGCCTCATAACTGGCCTGTAACTCATCGTCTTTCTCTAGCTCCCACGCCAGCGCCGCGCGCAATCGCCAGAAGCCCGCCTCCGAGACCTCCAGCGTGCCTTCATTCAAGACCTGCCAGGCTTGCTCGGGCTGATAGCTGTTCCAGAGTACTTCGGCCCAGCTCACCCGATCAGCTGTGGTCAAGGTGTGGTGCTTGGAAAAGTCCTTCCAAACCTGGGCCTCTGCGTCCAGCTGGAGCGTGTTCTGCAGGTTCTGAATCAACTTGACCCAGGCCATACGATGAGCTGGAGCACGCTCAAGATAACGACGCAACCAGCGCTCGGACTGCTCAGGGGTGCCGCGCGCCTCCTGAGCGTAAACCAAGGCCTCCAGTTCCTCTTCCGTCAATTGGCTGGCGTGTCGCCGTGACGCCGGAGAGCAGATCAATGCCCCGGTTATAGTCAAACAGGGAAAACGCCAAACGCCAGGCACGCTCGCGCGCCTCCATGTCCGGTTGCATGCCCAGATAGGCTATCCAGTAATCCAGGGCTATCTGCGGTCGACCAGTCCACTGCGCCAGCAGCGCCATCTGCTTGAGTGCACGAGCAGAGGCCGGTGCTGTGTCCAGTAGGTGCTGCCCCGTCCGCCATGCACCCTGTGTATCACCGCCAGCCAACTGCAGATCAAAGCGCTGCTGCAAGGCTGCAATATTGTCAGGTTCATGTTGCAGCCAACTCGCCGACAACTGATCGGCCAGGTCATGCCGCAACGCCCCCTGAGCAACAATCACGCTACGTGACCACCAATCGGTTAACGGCGCAGCCATAGCACCCTGGGCTAATTGATCCAACAAGTAGATGCTGGCTTGCTCCGACTCGCCACCGGCAACCATAGTGTCGTAGGCCAGTTTGGTATAGTCACGACGTTGCTCCGGGCTGTCTGAGTGCGCAGCCAAACGCTGATAAATCTTTCTCAGCGGATTATCTGATTGATCCTCTTCAGCCTACTCTACTGCCAATTTTCTGTTTCCACCTTCGCCTGAGTCTTCATAGCGATGCTGACTAGGGAGGACAGCGAGAGCTGGGCAAGCGTCAAAGCGGTTCTGGTTCATGCGCAATCCGGACACCTGCACAACATTCCTCTTGTAAGAAACCGATCAAATTCTCTAGGTGCCCATACTCGGGTATACAGACAATCGTGCGGCTATGTTTCTCCTGCCGGATCAGCCCTACCTTGGCCATGCGCGCAAGGTGATGTGATAGCGTCGAAGCAGGAATACCCAGCCCCTTCTGGATATCTCCGACCGAAGCCCCATCATGGCCAGCTTTGACCAGAAAGCGGAACACGGACAGTCGGTGACTATTCCCTAGCTCAGCTAAGCTGGCTGCAACCTTTTCGTGATCCATAGCACGCCCCAATAATTCGATGTTTCTAGAATTATAGTTGACAGGTCGGATAAACGCAAGTAGGCTGCGTACATCATTTCGACAATACTAGAAATATAGGAGTAATATTGAATGTCATCTCAACTCCAAGACGCTCTAGGCATGTTCGCCTTTCTCGCTATCGAGCTATCGGTTTTATTCATTGGCATTAGCTTGCTGGTCGGAGTTCTTCAACGTCACATCCCACCATCCAAGGTGGAAGCGTTACTGACTTCCAGTGGGAAGCGAGGCTATTTTCTTGCTGCTGGTTTAGGAGCTATAACGCCCTTCTGTAGTTGCTCGACTATCCCCATGTTGAAAGGGTTGATTCGGGCACGGGCCGGTTTTGGGCCGATGATGGTGTTTCTTTTCTCATCTCCGTTGCTGAATCCTATCGTCGTCGGCCTGCTGGTTGCCACGTTTGGATGGACACTTACTGCTATCTATGTGCTCGCCGCTTTGGTGGTCGCGGTAGGTGCCGGATGGCTGCTTCACACGCTTGGCTTCGAGCGTTATGTGCGCCGGACGGCGACACAAGAGAGCAGTGGATGTAGTTCATCAGCAAGCCCGTGCAGTGCTACATCGACCGCATCGAGTTGCGGCACCAACAGCTGCGACACCACTCCGAAGACGGCTTCTTGCGGGGCTGATAGGAAGACAACAGTCTCTACGTCTAGCGAATGCTGTGACAGTCAACCCACTGTCACGGTTAAGAAAGAAGGGAAGTACAGTGGTGTGTGGCGGGAAGCTTGGTCGGACTTTATCGATGTGTTGCCTTACCTGCTCATCGGTATTGCGATTGGCAGCGTGATCTATGGTTTCATGCCCACTGACTTATTGGAGCAGTATGCAGGCCCAGATAATCCCTTTGCCATTCCAGTTGCCGCTGTCATCGGCGTGCCGTTGTATATTCGCGCTGAAGCCGTCATACCTCTGGCAGCGGCTCTGATGGCCCAAGGCGTGGGTGCCGGGACGGTGCTAGCGTTGATCATCGGCAGTGCCGGAGCCAGCCTGACTGAGCTCATTCTGTTGCGCTCTTTGTTCACGCTGAAGCTTTTAGCGGCGTTTTTAGCAGTCATTTTTGCTATGGCGATGATTGCCGGTTACGCCACCTACCTGTTTTTCTGATCAAGGCGGGAGATGATTAATTCGTTAAGCCTTCCTGGGTACCAGTTGGTGGATTCTGATGAGCAGAATGAAGACATACATTTTCGGCTTGAAGCACCTACACCAGTAGCCTGCGAGGGGTGCGGCGTGCAGGGTGAGTTCGTGCGGTTCGGCAAGCGTGACGTTCCCTATCGTGATCTGCCCATCCACGGCAAGCGGGTCACTCTCTGGGTGGTCCGCCGCCGATACACCTGCCGGGCCTGC
>Ga0207888_100604_pt1 | contig 10009 bp, 6 predicted proteins | sample LinPmetageLP43_FD_184055 | JGI IMG/M metagenome (GOLD analysis project Ga0207888, IMG submission 184055) | Marine viral communities from the Pacific Ocean - LP-43 (SPAdes) | ecosystem: Environmental > Aquatic > Marine > Oceanic | place: Pacific Ocean | collected 2010-08-27 | reverse complement strand
TACTTTAAAAATTTTAAAAAACATTGAAAAACTAGTTCCAACAATTGCGCTTTCTAAGTTATTTACTTATATTTTTGTAAAACTATGACTGATAAAATGACATTTTCCGGCCATGATACTTTTCATTGTAGACTGTTTTGGCTAAAAAAGGGTTTCGATTACGTTTCAACTAGAGAAAGATTTAAAGATGATTCTGGCGTAACTCTAGGAGTTGGTAGAAATATGGTTAATTCTATCCGGTTCTGGTTAAAAGCTTTTGGTATTTCAAATGAGCAAAATAGCGTAGATCCACTCTTCGAGAAGTTATTTTCTGACAACGGCTGGGATCCTTATTTGGAGAATGAAGCTACATTGTACTTATTACATTATAAACTTTGTGCGGAAAATCACGCTACAATTTATAACATGATATTTAGGGAATTTCGAAAGGTAAAACCTGAATTTTCCCGGGAACAATTTATTACCTATGTGAAAGGTTTAGATTCTTCTCAGAATAGAAAAGTTCTAGAAAAAGATTTTTCTGTTTTTACCAGGACTTATGGTGTGGGAAAGGAAAAAAATAAAGAGGATAATTATAGTGGTTTAATGACCGAACTCTCTTTTTTAAGAGAAATTGGTTTGAACCAGCAAAAACAAAAGGTGTATAGGGTTGAAAATCCAAATCAAGAAAATATTCCTTGGGAAGTGATTTTATATGCAATTTTAAATAATACAAACTATGGGGACTCTATAAGCTTTAATAGTTTATATTCTGATAAGCGAGGGGTAGGTAATATCTTCTGTTTTGATAAAGATAAATTGGAAGATAAGTTAGTGGAGATAACCGAAAACCGAAACGATATCACCTATAATAGTGAAGCCGGTATAAAAGAGTTACAGTTGAAAAAGCGTATATCGCCTTTAGAAATTCTGAATGTATTCTATGAAAAATAATCTCTCCCCATCTGTAAATATTATTAGGGACAATAGCCTTGATATTGATTATTTAGTAACTCCGAATGCGAATAAGACGGCTAATGCCATTTTCGAAGATTTTGATCAGGGGTCGCATGCTTTTAATTTGATAGGTTCATTCGGAACAGGAAAATCAGCATTTTTCTGGGCATTGGAAAAATCTCTTAAAGGTGAAAAGGAATATTTCAAGACTATCTATAATGGTCAGGTAGAATTTGTGAAAATTATCGGGGAATATTCTTCCTTAAAGAAGGCTCTTCAGCAAGAATTTAATGTGCCAAAAGATATAGAGGATAATAGCTTGCTTTTTGATAGTATTTTTCAACGTTATGAAAAATTACAAAGTCAAAATAGCCTGTTGGTTATTGCAATAGATGAATTCGGTAAGTTTTTAGAGTATGCCGCTAAGAATAGTTCAGAAGAAGAAATCTATTTCATCCAGAGTTTAGCTGAGTTTGTGAATTCACCAAAAAGGAATATCCTTCTCCTTACTTCCATTCATCAGAGTTTTGAATCCTATGGTTATAAATTATCTGAGAAGAATTTAAATGAGTGGAAAAAAGTTAAAGGTAGGTTTAAGGACTTAACTTTTAACGAACCTGTAGAACAATTATTATTTCTAGCTATAGCTTATTTAAGAAAAAATAGTTTAAACAAAAAAGAAAATGAAGTAAAAGATGATGCTCAATTAATTCTAGACTATAATCTCTTTTCTCTAAACTCTGATTATTTAAGCAAGGAAGAAAATCAATTATTTCCACTTACTGCCATAAGTGGATACTCCCTAGCTTTAGCTTTGCAGCGTTATGGTCAAAATGAAAGATCATTATTTACCTTTCTGAAGTCTGTTAAGTTCCAAGAAATTGAAAGGGATAAAAGCGAATTTGGATTAGCTGATATTTACGATTACTTATTCACTGAATTCTACCAGTTAATTATAAGTAAATCTAATCCTGATTATTCTAATTGGATAGCTATCAAAGATGCACTCGAGCGTTCTGAAACAGTTGAAAATTTAGATGAAGAACTTGCGAGTAAATTTCTAAAAAGCCTTGGTCTTTTGGCTATTCTTTCAAAAAAGGGCTCTAAACTGAACACTTCGTTTTTTCTTAATTATTTCAGGCAAAAACATTCAAGTCAAGAAGTAGAGAAAACTATTGAACTGCTTAGAAAAACTAAAATAATAAGATTTACTTCCTTTGATGATTCTTTTAAGCTTTTCGATGGAACTGATCTTGATATTGAAAAAGCTATTTCTGATGCTGAGCGGAGAATTGACAGTTCAATGGATAAGTTAATCCAATTGAATTCACACTTCGATTTTCCTCTTATAACGGCCAAAGCAATAACTTATCAACTTGGTACACCGAGATTATTTGAATTTGAATTAACCAACGAACCAACTGCTACTATTCCCTCCGGGGAAATAGATGGGATCATTAATTTGATTTTTACGGAAAACCAGATTGATGAGCAGGAAATCATTACTTATAGCAGGAATAAAGCGGTAATGTTTGGTTATTTTCAAAACACAACCGGCATTTTTGAAACCCTCTTTGAGATTGAAAAGACAAAGAAGGTTCTTAAGGATATGAAAGATGAAAATGACAGGGTTGCCATCAAAGAATTACAATCAATTATTAAAAGTCAAGAAGCCTTACTTAGCCATTTTGTTTTGGATAGTATTTATTCAGATAAAGTGGAATGGTATGCAAATGGGAATAAATTTAAAATAAAAAATAAGCGGGACTTTAATAAGGCACTTTCAAATTTATGTTTGGAGATTTATCGTGCTACTCCGCGAATTAACAATGAATTGTTTAATAGGCATAAAGTTTCAGCGGCAATTTCTACTGCACGAAGAAACTATTGGCGGGCTTTAGTAAATAATTACGAGCAAGAAGATTTAGGATTTGACGCAAATAAATGGCCAGCTGAAAAGACTATTTATTATACGCTACTTAAAGAGACTGGCATTCATTATAAAAAAGGAGAAAGTTATTCCTTAAGGGAACCACAAACGGAAGATTTCGCTTCGCTATGGGAAATAAGCAGTAACTTCTTAAATGATGCTAAAACTTCAAAAAAGAGTATAGTTTCGTTCATAGAGCGTCTAAACGAGGCTCCCTTGAAGCTTAAACAAGGAGTTATAGATTTTTGGGTACCTACATTTCTTTTTCTGAAAAGAGGAGATTTTGCTTTATATGGAGACCATGGGTTTATTCCTTATTTAGAGGACAATACCCTTTATATGATGACTAGAAATCCTAAAGAGTATTATGTGAAAAGCTTTGAATTAAATAATTTAAGGCTTAATCTATTTAATAAATATCGGGATTTTTTACAGCAAGAGAATAAGGAGTCTTTAGATACCGATTCTTTTATTGAAAGCATACGTCCTTTACTTATTTTCTATAGAGATTTAACTGATTACGGAAAAACTACAAAAACTATATCTGCAGAGGCCGTAAAATTGAGAACTGCAATTAGTAAAGCAAAAGATCCTGAAAAGACATTCTTTGAAGATATTCCTGAAGCTTTGGGTTTTTCCTTAAATGAATTGGCATCTAACAATAAACTATTTGATGAATACATTATAGAGTTTCAGGAAAAAATTGAGGAAATAAAAGCCTCTTTTACTGATCTACTTAATCGTTTTGAAATTTTTATTACAAATGAAATAATAAATCAGAGAGTTGATTTTCCAGAATATAAGAATATCTTAAAAGAACGATTTGAGTCGGTCAAAGAACACGAAGCCCTCGCAAAACATAAGATGTTACTTTGGAGGATAAATTCAAATTTGGATGACAGGGATAGTTTTTTAATGTCTCTGGGACAGGCCCTAATTGGCAAAGGTTTAAACAAAATTAAGGATAGCGATGAGAAGTTACTTAAGGAGAAGCTATCAACTAATGTTCGGGAACTGGATAACTTAGTAGACCTGAATAAAGTAGCAATTAATGAGAATGAAGAACTTTTTAAACTAGATCTTACATCCAAAGAAGAGGGAGGGAAAAGTCAAATAATAAGATTTCCTAAAACCCACTCCGCTGAGATGGAAAATACTTTAAGGGAAATATCAAAGCAATTAGATGGACATAAAAATCTTAAAATGCCTATATTAGTTTCACTGTTGAAACGAGAGTTAGAGAAGAATGAGTAAACCAAGACACGTATTGGGAATATCTGGAGGGAAAGATAGTGCTGCTTTAGCCATATACCTCAACGATAAATACCCAACTTTAAATTTTGAATATTATTTCTGCGATACCGGTAAGGAACTGGATGAAACCTATCAATTGATTGAGAACCTGGAATCATATTTGGGTAAGAAAATCAAAAAATTGGAGAATGAGGAATTAAAAAACTCCAATGAAAATCCTTTTGATTATTACTATAAATCTTTTAGAGGATATTTACCCTCACCTCAGGCACGTTGGTGCACCGCATTAATGAAATTAAAACCTTTTGAGAAGTTTGTAAATGGAGAACCCACCATTTCTTATGTAGGAATTAGAGGTGATGAAGAAAGAGAGGGGTATATATCAAGAGAATCAAATATCCAATCTATTTTTCCTTTTAGAAGAAATATCTGGAGTAATGATGTGCTGACTAAATTCTTTAATCCAGAAAATCAAAAACAGATTGAAGACTTTTTAAACTCTTATCACAAAGGCAATAAGTTTGACCGCTTTGTAAATCTATTGAATGAACCTATTGATTTCAATTTAAATAACAAAGCTGAAACAGAGAAGGTATTAAAAAGAAAAATTTCCAATTCTCTTGACCTGGGAATTCCTGAATTTAACAGAACTGTTTTTGATTTTCTTAAAACCACAGAGTATCCTCTGGCTACCGAAATTGATTTTGAATTATTGGACAATGAAGATGTGTTGGTAAGAGAAGATATTTTTAGGACCCTACGTGAATCTGGGATTGGTGTGCCGAAATATTATGAGAAAATCGAGTTTGAGGTAGATGGAGAAAAAGGGGAATATGCCCGTAGCCGTTCTGGTTGTTTCTTTTGTTTCTTTCAACAAAAAATCGAATGGATCTGGCTTTACGAGCAGCACCCAGAACTTTATAAGGAGGCGATGAAATATGAAAATGAAGATGAATTATTTACCTGGGTTCCTAACGAATCCCTTGCTGAACTTGTTAAACCTGAAAGAGTCAAACAAATTAAAAAAGGTCATATACAGCGCTCAAATAGAGAAAAATCCAAATCTTCCCCCTACCTTCTTGATATTTTAGAAGGAACCGAAAGAGATGGATGCAATACTTGTTTTTTATAGTTCCATGAAATACACATTTGAAGAATTAAAAGTTAGCGAATTAATAAACTTAATTGATAAAAATAAAATTGATCTGAACCCTTCTTATCAAAGAAATTTTATATGGTCACCCAAAGACCAAAGTGAACTTATTGATTCAATCTTAGAGGGATTCCCCTTACCCAACTTTTTTATTTATGAAAAACCTAATGGTTTTTTTGAAATGGTAGATGGCCAACAACGTACCACAACTATATATAATTTTTCAAAAGACCGAATTACCTCAACAAAGAAAAACGGTAAAATAAAAGTTGGGGAAGTTAGAAACTATTTTTTGAATTATAAATTACCCATCATTTTTTTAAGAGATGTTAAAAGTCCTAGATTACTTAATGACTTTTATGTGCTGATTAACAAAAAAGGAAAGCATTTAAACACTCCTGAAGTTAACAAATCTGAATACTATGATAAAAGGTTTTTGAAATTAGCTAATGAGCTCCTTAATAATCAGAATTTCATTGACCTAAATTTATTTACAGAAGCTACCTCCAAAAGAATGAATGACAGAGGTTTTGTGGAGGAATTATTAGGTTACCTTAAACTTGGGATTCAGGAAAAAAGATCTGCGGTAGAAACTTTGCTTGAGGATGATATTTCTGAAAATGACTATGAGCCTTTGAAAAAGGAGTTTAATGATATTATAGCAATTATTCATAAAATGAATGAAATAAAACCTCTCAAAAAGACTCGATATCGTCAAAAAAATGACTTCTACACGTTGTTTTCATTCGTTAATGAAAATATTAAATTAGAAATTGAAACCCTTCTGTATCAGTACAGAATTTTACTAATACTGAATGGTGAGGATAAAGAAGGTGATCAATTTATCCGTCCTACTAATGAAAGATGCTTTCCTTTAAAAGAATATGCTTTGAACTGTGTTTCACAATCGAATTCTAAACGTGCACGGATTAAGAGGTTAGAATTTTTTAATGATATTCTCAAAAATCAGAATACTGATAACAATGATGCTTTAATAGAGGTTTTAAGATATTTAGGGGATATTTTCGGTCCTCATAAAATTGATTTGAAAAAAATTGAAAAATTTGATCTTCTAAATTTAGATAGGCTGTAGATGAGTGATTTTAATTTTCCAAAAGATAAAACCTTATTTAAGGGAAAAATTCAAAATTTTAAAAACACTCCTAGGGGAAGAAAACATTATAGCATTGATATAATGCAGCCTCAGGAAAACCTTATTACAATTAATAACATTGATTATTATTTTAATTATTTAAATCCTGATGGTAAAAATAAGGGTGGTAACTCCATAATTTTAAAGCTATATGAAGCTGAAAATTTCGATGAAGAAAATATTGAATATGATGATCCTGATTTAATTTTAAAAATTCTCAAATTTAAAAAAGCATCCAATCCAATATTTAGATATAAATCAGAAACTAGATTCTTAAAGGAAATTGATGCGTTAAACAAGTGTAAAAGGAAAAAATTTCAGAACATTATAGAAATAAAAGGTAGTGGGACGTGTAAAATTTTCAATCCATTCTTGAAAGACTATGAAGAGTTTCTATATTATACAATGGAATATGCAGAGTATGATCTAAAGAATTTTGTTGAATATAATACTCATTTAAAATTAAAGGATAAGTTAAGTTTATGTTTGAGTTTATCACAGGGTATTAAGGAATTGAAATCTATTGGTTATTACCATCGAGATATAAAACCAGATAACATATTTATAACGGATGGTACGTGGAAAATTGGAGATTTAGGACTGGTTGCGGAAAGAAGAAAAGAATTAGATATTGATGATATAAATGAATTTATTGGTCCGAGGGGGTGGCATTCTCCTGAAGCGATGAACAAATATCTATCAAATAAGAAAGATTTAGAATTTTCTCATGATTGTAAGTTAGATCATCAATCGGATATTTTTCAGTTGGGAAAGGTTTTTTGGTATATATTACAAAATAACACGCCAACGGGAGCTTTTAAAAAGGAAGATTTTTATGTGAAAAATAATGAGTTATATACATTGCTTCGGACAATGCTGAATTACTCAAAAAAAAGAAGGTATAAAAATATTGATGAAGTCATAACCCTTCTTAAGCCTATTGAGAGAAAACTGCAAGTAGCCAATTAAGATTAATTTTATTTCGATACGTTATTTATTCCCCAATCCCTTGCATCATTTCTTCCATTCCTCCAAAATTTAAAATAAAGGTGGAATAGTAGTGATCAAATAGATCTTTTAAATAAGTCCCTAAATCAACCTCTTCTGGGGTTTCTTTACCCTCTATTTTTTGGGAAATTTGGTAGCCTCTATTTTTGGTGATGGTGTAAAGAAATAGGGTATGGAAATAAACAGAGGTATAATATTTGCGATTTGCAATCTGTATCTGCCCCTCGTTGGGATGCTTATAATTAGATTTAAAATTCATTAGTACTTTACTATCCATATTAACGAAAATACGTACTAATGAATCATCACCTTTTGCATCCGGTACCATGACTGTAGAATAATCTATTGGCAAATTAGTGGCTCTTTCAACATCTTCCCAGGATACAGAATCTTTTAGGCCAGGTTCTACTTCTTCGTAAGCAAAAAGCAATTGTGGTAAACCTAGATTCTCGTTATCGTCTTTTTCTTTAGGGACTTCTGTTTTAGGTTTTTCCTTATCAGTGATAATCACCCAAAACATTTCAGTAAAATCTTTCCCTGGAGCTGTAAGGTCGACTTTCATTTGTACTGCATCTCCCACTTTTAATTGATTCTTAGGATTTAGTGCAATTTTAATCGATCCCTTATTAGGACTACTTTTTACTACGTTGAAAATCTCAGTAGGTTCTTTAGGTGAACCGGGTTTAGTTCCACCTTGACTTTCGTTACTTTTAATATTCAGAATGGAAATTTTTAATTCTCCGGGCTCCTCACTTCTGTCAAAATATTCATTTTCCACATCAGTAGAAAAATTAATCGTTTTTTCTCCTTCTAAAGGAATCTTGGCAACGATATCTGAGCCATTTTTTCCACTTACTTTAAACATAGAAGGAAAACGTTCTGGTTTAAAAGGAATTTGCTGCGATTCTGTTTTCTTTGGTTTTTTTCCACCTTCTTGTTTTTTCTTCTCTTGATCTTTTAAATCCAGTTTAAAAGTTTTTCCCAGTAACTTCATCAATTCAGAATCGAGTGGCATATTCTTAGTGAAATTTTTCAAAAGATCACTGGTATTTGCTGAACTGTCAATATTAACTGCCTGTTTTCTGCGCTTTTCAATTTCTGCCAGGCGACCATCCTTTTTACTTAATTGCTTGGCTAAATATGATCTTAAAAACTGGGTTTCATCACCATCTTTCAAGCGATCTCTGGAAGCCATAAATAGCTCTTTCCTAAACTCATACTTCATCTCTGTACAATCTACATGAATCAGTAAATGGCTTTTTAAAAGATTAAGCTTTAAGGATCGCGTTATAAATTCCGAAGTGTAATGCCCATGAACTTGCCCATTTAAAGAAAATAATACCGCCATGGAATTTTTAAAATATCGGTCTTGAATAACTTCCTTCGATCGCTTAAGATCAAAATCACGAATTTTGGTTTTAAATATAAAACAAGATACTTTCATCTTTCCAAAATGACTTTGATCTTCAAACTCCTCTGAAAATCGTTCTTCTAGATACTCATTTTCTTCATTTGCCAACCTTCTCTTCAAACCATACAAATCCTTCACTAACACCTTATTATTCGGGTAACGTTCTTTAGTATCCTTCGTGAAGATCGGCAGTGCAGGATTAAATAAATATTCATTAATACTTTGGTTTAAATCCTGAGCGAAGCCGGAATAACCTTTAGGAAATTGATAGGAGTACATTTTTATTATAGAACCGGTTTCAAATAACCTGTTCTCCAATCCTAAATCTAATTTTTGAATAGGAAACGAAGGGATTTTACCGTCTATGAGTAAATATTCGTACCAAGTTTCTTTAGCTTGATCGGTTGCCCTTTTTGGATGTTCCCTTATTAAAGTAAAACCAAAATTACCGGAATTATCGTGTTTTTTAGAAGCAATTAATTGAAATCTCTTTTTACCACAGAAAACTATAGAACCGCTTCCGCCCATATTATATTTCCCCTGTACGAAATGAACATCGTTTTTATTACCTCTAACCAAGGATAAAAATGTTTTTTCAAAATCCTCCGGGTGCTGACCTTCACCATTATCATATACAATAACAGAGGTGTCATAACTTAACCTATTACTCCTTGGCCCTTTTCCATCAGCAATAATTTGTATTTCTTCCGCCTGCGCTCTTTTTTGAGAATTCAAATCCCAATTATTATTTGGATAAAATTTTTCAATTGCCTCGTTCATGGTTCTAGGAGCGTCCGGACTTTTTGGATTAACTCCACATTCATAGCATTTCTTGGTAAGTAATGCGTCAATAGAATTCGTAACCTTTTCAATTAACGCGGCAATGGGGTTGGATTGCTGGTTCTTTACGATACCGTAATTACTTGGATTGTTATCTAGGGGTTTCCAGTTAGAGTCATCAAATAAATTTGGGTATCTACCAATAACTTCTAATAGTTCGGCTTCATCTTTGGCGTAGTACAGTTCAAAAAAGAGTTCCTTTTCTGAAACTGAAAAAAGTGTATGGGACATTTAAATTCTTAGTTGGTTAGAATTAAACACCTTTGTAGGGAAAGGATAATATAGAACCCAAAATAATAAGAAAATTTGGATTATTTGGAGAGA
>Ga0207888_100600_pt1 | contig 10073 bp, 7 predicted proteins | sample LinPmetageLP43_FD_184055 | JGI IMG/M metagenome (GOLD analysis project Ga0207888, IMG submission 184055) | Marine viral communities from the Pacific Ocean - LP-43 (SPAdes) | ecosystem: Environmental > Aquatic > Marine > Oceanic | place: Pacific Ocean | collected 2010-08-27 | reverse complement strand
AAAAACAATAGGGTAATTGTTTATTATTTATCTGAAGTTTGTTTTAAAGCCTCTTGCTCGGCTTCAATAGTTTTCAATTCGGTTTTGATTTGATTGAGACGCGCTGCAATCTCCTCATTATTCGCTTCCATATCTGTAAGCTGTTGTTCCATTTGCGTTACAGTAATACTATCTGACATAAAATATGCTTTTAGCTCGCTGTGACTTTCTATGGTGCTTTTGAGTTTGCTCAACGTTTCGGCTTGTTGTTTGAGCAACATTTGATGCTTTTGCAGATCAGCCATTGCAATAGAGTCGGTTTCTTCAACTTCCTTCAATTTATCGCTTAAGGTTCTGGTATCTGTTTTAAGTTGCTCGTGAGAAACCGTCATCGCCTCGTGAACGACCTCAAGACTATCAGTATGCATTACAAATTCTAAATAATTTTCGTGTAATGCTTTACGGGTATCGTCGCAGCTCACAAAAAGTATTGCAGCAAAAGCTGCTAATACGATTAATTTTTTCATAGTGTCGGTGTCCTTAATTAACAGATTAAATATAAAAAAGAAAGTAGTGTGTGGGTTGTTAAATAATAGTTAGATTTTAAAAATGATCCTAAAAAAATCCGCTACAGATGAACTACAGCGGATTTTTATAGGATAATCATAAATTTTACTCAGACTTCGGCTTTGAGTTGAAACGCTTATTAGGCTTTCCCGCTGTCTGCTTTTTTGGTCTGTGACTTTTATTTTCTGAATTACCGCGTGATCTATTAGATCTGTTGCGGTTATTATTACGAGGTGGTCTGGCAGCCGGAGCTTCAGACGGGTCCTCAGGCCCATCTACTAAAAATGGATGTTCTGCAATCACATGTACTTTTTGTTTGATCAGTTTCTCGATATCTTTTAAATAGGGACGCTCATCTTGTGCACAGAAACTTAGCGCTATACCGCTGGCTTTTGCTCGACCGGTACGCCCAATACGGTGTACATACGTTTCAGGAACGTTAGGAAGGTCATACTGAATTACCAATTCTAACTCTGAAACATCAATACCACGCGCAGCGATATCAGTTGCTACTAAAACCTGGGTTTTTCCATCTTTAAAAGCACTCAATGCTTTTTGACGGGCAGCCTGTGATTTGTTACCGTGAATGGCAGCAGCATTGATACCGGCTTTATCTAAGATTTTTACAATCTTATTCGCTCCGTGCTTGGTACGTGAAAATACCAAAGCCGTTTCTGGTTTTTCCGTTTCAATGAGGTGCTTTAATAATTTAGCTTTACTCTTTTTACTCACAAAATAAACCGACTGATCGACCCGCTCAGCTGTAGGCTTCTCGGGAGCGATACTCACTTTTTCAAAGTCGCCCAGAATGAGTTTAGAAAGATCTATAATTGCTTTAGGCATCGTAGCCGAAAAGAATAGCGACTGACGCTTGTGCGGTACGAGTTTTAAAACCTTTTTAATGTCGTGTATAAAGCCCATATCAAGCATCTGGTCTGCTTCATCAAGCACCAAATATTCAATATCTTTTAAGCTGATAAAACCTTGCTTGACCAAATCGAGTAAACGGCCCGGTGTAGCTGTTAATACATCTACGCCTTTACGCATCGCATTTACCTGAGAAGCTTGTTTTACTCCCCCAAAAATCACGGTATTCTTTATACCAGTGTATTTGCTGTATTCTGCGACGTTATCGTCAATTTGTATAGCGAGTTCACGAGTTGGCGTAATGATTAAAGCTTTAAGCTTTCGTCCGCCTTTACCCGAACCAATATTGTTATAAATCTGTTGCAAGATAGGAATGGTAAAAGCTGCCGTTTTTCCGGTACCCGTCTGTGCCGAACCTAATAAGTCTTTTCCTTTAAGAAGTACCGGTATGGCTTGTTGCTGAATTGGGGTAGGGTGGGTGTATCCTTTATCGGCAAGTGCCTTAAGGATAGGGTCAATAAGACCTAATTCTTTAAATGTCATAAATTCTAATAAGCGGCAAAGATACGGTTATTTTAAACGCATAAACCTAATTTAACTTAAAATACTGATATTTAATATATTAAGTGTCTTTAAATAGGGTTTCCTAAAAGATAAACCAAGATTTCAGTGCATCCCAATTGGAAAAAATGAGATAGCCAATGATGAAGGCAAAACCTAGTAAAAGCAAATTTTTAGAATCAGGAGTCTCATTGTTCTTATGGGATTATGACATAGTCTTTAGATTTATTCTGATAGTAATAAAAAATAGCGGCTATTGCAACAGCTTGAGCGATGATGGACAGATACGAACCTTCAAAACCAAAGGCACCACCGTTGAGTTTATTTGCTTCTTCGATTTTAAAGTTGATCAAGTTGTAAAAGTTTTGGCCGCTTACATTAAAACCATAAAGGCCTTGAAATAAATTCCAACTCCAGTGCAAAGCAATTGGAAACCAAAGGTTTTTAGTATACGTGTATGAAATTCCCAGCAAAATTCCCGCAAGGAAAATATTTAAAAGTCCAAGAGCACTTACATTAGGGTTCAATCCGTGAGCTAATGAAAAAATAACTGCTGAAATAAGCAGCGCCACACACTTATTAAACGAAAGCATTAAATTACGTTGTAGGTAGCCTCTAAAGACACTTTCTTCTACTACGGCAATGATGAGAAAAAAGAACACAGAAAGGAGCAACTCTATAAAATCAATATTGAAATTTAGAAAAATAAGTTCGTTTACAGTATATAAAAATCCATAGCCTAAACTCATAATAAGCAGTCCTAAAAGCAAACCCATTGCAAACTCGTGTAGTCGGTTTTTGGTTTGAAAGCCCAGTTGTATAAAGGGTTTTTTATCTACAAAGCGCATAAAAAGCCAAAGTATAAGTAGCGTACCCAGCAAATCAAAAAAATGAATGATCAGACTTTGAGTCGTGGTTCTAGCTTGTGAGGAATCTGTAAAATCTACTTGAGCGACGAGCATTCCTAAAAGTTGAAATGCTATAACACAAAATAGATAAGGTGCAATAAACAGCAGGATGCGTTGCCAACCCTTAAATCGTGAGGTTTGTTCGGTCATTTTATTTTAAGTGTTTTTATATGAGGAATACGTATATGGATCAATTAGAAATAGGAATTAGTCTCTTGTAAGTAAGACAGCGCCAGATCCATTCTAAGGGGCCGTATTTGAAGTGCTTCAGCCAAATTTTGCTCAATATTACCTGTATACAAAATAGTATAAGCGCAATGATAAGCGTTTCAACAGGTTTTAACGTTTCATATAATTTGAAACCTATTGAAGAGAAGAGTATAAGACCTAGGAAACTTTGTAAAATGTAATTCGTTAAGGCCATACGGCCAACATATTTTAAAGGATTTAATACTTTTTGCCAGGGTGTGTAATACCAGATCCACCCAATGAGCCATAGATAAAACAACCCCATTGCTACGTCACATATAACCATCAATTTGATGAATAGCGTGCGTATAAGTTCAGTCTTGTAACTATTCAAACCGGTTAAAACTTCTAAAAAAAGCACCCGATATAAATTGGTTATCAGTGCGACTACAAGAATTGGTGTTTTGATCTTGAAAATAAAAAGCTCAAGTTTATTTACGATTTTATTTTTACCTAAAAACAATCCCAAAAGAAACATCGATAAAGCTACAGGTGTAAGAAAGCCGAGGAGCATAGGAAGATTGGTTACATATTCTAAAAAGCGCAAGTGTAGCCCTTCTAGATAGGTTCCGGTTATGATTATGTCATTAATTTTGGCGCCATTATAATCACTTAAATACACATAAGGCTCAAAATGAATAGTATTAAAAAAGCTTTCTAAAAAGAAATCATAAAAGGGAAAGCATAATGAAATCAGCGCAAGCGTAATTATAATTTTATTGGAAAGCTTGATAAAAATAAATGTAAAAAAGCCTAGTAGTGCATAAAGATGCAATACATCACCTGACCAGATGAATACGATGTGAAGCACACCAAACAAGAAAAGAAAGAACATTCTGCGTGATAAAAATCCTTTTATGGGCTTGTGTTCATTTTTTCGTTTTAAAACTTGCATCGCAATCCCCAGCCCAAAGAGCAGGGAAAATATTGGAAAGAATTTAGTATAAAAGAAAAGCTGCAAGACTTTTTGAGTGATTAGATCTGCAGGAGCTGTAAATTGAGCAAGATATGCGTCCTGATTGATAAAGGTAGCATGCATAATCACAATATTAACCACAAAAATTCCCAGCACTGCAAAACCACGATATATATCTAGTACTTCAATGCGTGTGTTAGGTTTTGTAGGAAGCGTACTCAAAGTTTCTCGGTTGAATTTTCAATGCTTTAAAACTACTCGATTTAATTGGAAGACTCTTTGTTTAAAATTTTTACGACCCTGTTGTACATTATTTCTGAAAGATTCCAGTTGTAACCTTCAAAATCTACAGTGTTTGTAAATTGAATCACTACTGCATCCAACTCTTTGTGATATTTAGCGATGGTCTGATAACCGGGAATAAGTCCGGTGTGATTCAATTTATAAATAGAATTATAAATAGCACGTTCCTCAGCATCCCTAAATACTGAACCATCATTAAGAGCACGAATAAAAGTGGCCAGATCCTGAGCTGTAGCAAGCATTAGGTCGTTATCATCTGTTTTTAAGTCGTTGGGATAGCCCACATAATACCCGCTCATTACCCGATCTGGATCAACATTGTGAATAGAACCATAGGTATTCTCAAGGTTAAGAGGCGCGAGAATATTCTCTTTTACATAAGCGAAAGAAATTTTCCCGGTCACTTTTGTTATGAGTTCGTGAAGCAGTAGGTAATTGGTATTACAATAGGCATAATCGATATCCGGTTTAAAGTCCGCCGGTTGATCTAGAATCAATGCCAGCCGCTCTTGGTTATTGTCTTTTGGCTTTGCCCAATACATATAGGTGTCTGTAAAATTAGGAATTCCGCTGCGGTGCTGTACCAGCATACGCAAGGTGATCTCCTCAGCATATTCTATACGATCTGCCAACTCTGGAAAATAATGTGCTAAAGTCTGATCTAAATCAAGCTGTCTATCGCGCACCAACTTGGTAATGGCTACAGCTGTGTAGAGTTTACTTACACTTGCTATTTTAAATAGAGCATCTGCTCGTGCCGGTTCTTGTGTTTCTCTGTTGTGAGTCCCGGCAGTGAACCATTGCGGCTTCTTACCAGTCTGATCGATATAGACAATGATTCCGTCAAAGCCGTAGTCTTGGGCTTTATTAACCTGTTCTTGAATGCTATCTGGTAAAGGTTTGATCCAAGCGGTTACAATGGGCCACGGAACAAAATATAAAGAGATAAGTGTTCCTACTAAAAGCAGGACTCTAATTAGGGTTGTAGTACGTTTAGAAGCCATTGGGTTATGCTAGTTTGACGTATAGGTTAACAAAATGGATGATTTGTTACAAATAAAAAGGAAGTTGCTTTACGGTATTTAACAAGCTTAAATGATAATTTTTAAATCTATACATCGCAAAAAAAATGTGCGAGAGTAAGATAGTCGGGAAGAAGATGGAATTTCATGGTTTGGCGGAGTAAAATTTTACAGTTTAATAGAAAACTAGATAATTGGTCATTAGAGTTGTGTTAATATTAGCTCAGTTTATGTGGAAGAATTTCGGTTCTACTCCCAGTATGGTTCGTATTTCGTTCGGTAAACGACGCAATTTTTAAAAACTGTACAGAATTCACCCAAAAGCCCTTCCGAAGCATACCCGAACCAATACCGAAGGAAACCCGAACGAGACCCGAATGAAACCCCCTTTGGTTTAAGATGCAATATTGATCGTTTTTAGATATTTTAAGATGTTTTTTATGACTTTAAATACAATTTTTTGTGTGGCAAGATAGCCTGTTGTGGTTTTTTGTCTAGTTATCTTTATTTTGTTTGTGTATATTTTCTTACTAATATTTATCTAAAATAGTAGTCTGTTTTTAACAAGTATAATTCTTTATGTTTTTCATTTATTTGGAGATAAGGTGTTTGTGATTATTTTATTTTAACAAAAAAGGGGGATAACCCCCTTTTTGATTTATTTTAGAACACTACTTTTATACTAGATAAAATACTAACCAAAAAATCAAGAGAATTATGGAACCTTTTATTGGTCAAATTCAACCTTTCGGATTTAATTTCGCACCTAGAGGCTGGGCTAAATGCGACGGGCAACTTTTACCTATTGCTACGTATTCAGCTTTGTTTTCCCTTCTGGGAACTACATTTGGTGGAGATGGCAGAACTACTTTTGCGCTACCCGATTTACGCGGTAGAAGTATCGTCCATATCGGGCACGGCCCCGGATTGTCAGCAATTAGCTGGGGGGAAAGAGGCGGAGCAGAACAACTTTATATCACGCAGGCTAATATGCCTTCTCACTCTCATGCATTAGTAAATGGTGTAGCAAATGTAACGGTAGCAACTACAAATAATGAGAGTGTAACTTCAGAAACTGATGGAGGAGCGAATGTATTGGGTACATCAGGCAGTATGCCAGAAATTTACAGAGAAGATGGGACAACTGGAGATAAATTGGGAGGTGTTGGTATATCAGGTACCACTACAGCTAGTGGAGGAAACATTCCTTTACAAAGCAGAAATCCTTTTCTAGGTATAAATGTTTGTATAGCTGAAGTAGGTATATTCCCATCTAGATCCTAATTTATAGAAAGGTTCATTTCTTCTAATGAACCTTTAATATTTTTTTATCATGGATTTTAATATAGGAGTCGTGCTTCCTCAATCTAAAGAGTTTCCAAAACTGGGAAAGGAATTTATAAATGGCATTCGCTTAGTATTTGATGAAGAAGAATTACAACTTAAGGTAGAGGGTATTGGTTTTGGAAATAATTCCGAGCGCGTTATTGATGCGATTGAAAAATTATCAAATCAAAACGAACTCTCTTGCATTACCGGTATTTTAGGTCACAAAGATCTCTCAATAATTTTAGATCACATCGAGCGAATAGGTGAGCAGCTAATTTATACAGATTTTGGAGCAACTTGCCCATTAGATTTATCTGGCAGGTCAGGAGTATTTTGTAATTCTTTAGATCTTTATGGAGCAACCGAATTATTAGGGCGCTATTTCTTAGATAACAAATTATTTAAAGTAGCGACTTCAACATGTTACTACGAGTCGGGTTATGGTTTTATTGAAGCTATTCAAAATACACTTTATAAAGAAAATCAAGGAAGTTTTGCAGGGCATTTTATTACTCCTTTACATCCTAGGTCAAATGAAGCAGTACTACTCAAAGAGTTTGTAGAGGCAACAACTCCCGATGTGCTCTTTGCATTTCATAACGGCACTTTTGCCAAAGAACACGCCGAATTTTTAGCAGCAAGTAAAGTACTTGAGAACACACCACTATACACGCTCCCTTTTACCGTTACTTCTCAGATTTTAGATTTATTTCCGGCTCTTTTTGATAAAACCCGAACCGTAAGTTCGTGGTTGCCGGAGGATACTCAATCACGAGCTAATATTGATTTTATGCAAAAGTATTTCCAAAAATATAAAAAGCAACCTAGTGTGTTTGCAATTCTTGGTTATGAAAATGGCTTGTTGATGAAGCAAAAATTAGAAGGGGATAATTATGAAGAATTACACGGTCCAAGAGGCCTTTTAAAAATAAACTCAGAAACAAATAGAGTTGTTGTAAGTCATCGTTTATGGGAAATTAATTGGAATAATGAATCTTATGAATACGATTTGATAGATTCGTTAACATATTCCAATTCTCATAATTTTCAGGTAAGCGATCCCAATTCGGGGTGGCATAATGCTTATTTATGTGTTTAACGAACTCAACATTACTTAATGATCTTTACCTCTAAAAAATAAAATCTATGCAAAAATTATTACTTACGCTATTACTTATTACTTCTTGCTTTGGCTATAACTTAAATAGTCAAAGTCTCGCTGCAGGAGATATTGCTTTTGTAGGATATAATACAGATAATCCGGATGGATTTGCTTTTATTACTTTGACAGACATACCTGCTGGGACTATAATCTATTTTACAGATCAGGGATGGAGTTCTTTTAATAATACTTGGTATTCCAACGGTGAAGATCATATAATTTGGACTGCTCCATCAGGAGGATTGTCTATGGGTACGATTGTTTCTGTTGTAGAGAGCACTTCGGACTCTTTTACAAGTTCTTACGGGACTGCAAATTTAGCTTCGGGGTATTCCGGTTTTTCATTATCTGCTGGAGATAGTATGATCGCTTATACCTCAGGGACTGGAGCAGCACCGCCTAATCCTAACTTTTTAGCAGCAATATATGGGGATGATAACTATGCAGGTGTACCAGGCTGTGACGATTCGGTAACTAAATGGTTTGATTGTCAAAATTGTACTCAGATAAATGTAGATTGTAATACAACCAGTGTTTCAACTTCAGATCTTCCTACAGGACTCACTAATGGGGTTAATGCTGTTGCCCTTTTTCCAGATTCATTTTTAGAACAGGATAATGCACAGTACACCGGAACACTTACCGGGACAGTTGAACAGGTTCGAATTGCAATTAATAATCGAAACAATTGGAGTTTTAATGATGGCATCGGCACTAACAACACAACAAGTCCATATAATTTTGCTGCAGGAACTTTTAGCTCTCCAAATATAACTCCTGAAGTTACCAACACAGCTCCAAGTGTTGGAGGCACAACTGCAGGGCAGACTGTTAATGACAATGCTACAATTAATCTATTTTCAGGAATAACTATTACAGACGCAGACGGTGACAATGTTACCGCGACCATTTCTTTAGATAATAATGCCAAAGGAGTTATTACAGGAGCATCATCAGGAACAGGTCCGTATACCATTACCAGCAGAGGAGCTGCGGCCATGCAAACGGCTTTAAGATCCCTGAGTTTTAACTCAACAGATAATAGAACGGCTACTTCAGAAACAACCATCTTTACGGTTACTATTAATGATGGGACAGAAAATACTATTGATAATACCACTACAGTAATCTCAAGTGCAGTTGCACCTACAGTAAGTAGTGTAAGTGTGCCTAGCAATGACACGTATATCATTAGTCAGAACTTGGATTTTACTGTGAATTTTAATGAGGCTGTTACTGTAAACACAGGAGGAGGAACACCTGAGCTGTCTTTAACAATAGGGGGTACAGCGCGTCAGGCAACTCTTTTGGGAGGAAGTGGGACAACGAATTTGCAATTCAGATATACCGTTCAATCTGGAGATTTGGATACAGATGGTATAGCTATAGGAACATTGGCAACTGGAGGAGGTACTCTAAGAGATTCCGGAGGTAAGGATGCAAATCTGACCTTGAACGCTATAGGTGCGACGACAAATGTTTTGGTAGATGCCGTAGCACCTAGAGTATCGAGTATTGTTCGTCAAAACCCAACGACCAGTCCAACCAATGCAGATGCATTAGTCTGGGACGTAACTTTTAGTGAAGCTGTTAGTAATACCTCCATAGACGACTTTACAGTAACTGGAACCACTGCGACAATAGCATCTGTAACAAATCCAAGTGGAACTGTTTATAGGGTAACCGTGTCTGGTGGTGATTTAGCAGGTTTAAACGGGACAGTTACCTTAGGGTTTTCTGGAAGTCAGGACATATCCGACGTTGCTGGTAATGCATTAACTAATACTACACCTACAGGAACTAATACTAATACGTTTGTAGTTGAAAATAAAATACCACTCACCATCACCGGTCTTACCGGAGAGGACAAGGAATATGATGGCACCACTGCAGCTACTGCATCTGGAACTGCTTCACTAAGTGGAGTGGTAGGAGCCGATGACGTAAGCTTATCAGGTACGCCAGTTTTTACCTTTGCCAGTGCCGATGCAGGTACAGGCATTGCGATCACTACAACCGGTTATACGATTTCCGGAGCTGATGCTGGTAACTATACCTTGACTCAGCCAACTTTGTCTGCTGATATTACAACCAAAGCCCTAACCATTACGGGAATCACGGGAGATGACAAGGAATATGATGGTACCACTGCAGCTACTGCATCAGGAACAGCCTCACTAAGTGGTATAGAATCAACAGACGTTGTAAGC
>Ga0207888_100598_pt1 | contig 10075 bp, 8 predicted proteins | sample LinPmetageLP43_FD_184055 | JGI IMG/M metagenome (GOLD analysis project Ga0207888, IMG submission 184055) | Marine viral communities from the Pacific Ocean - LP-43 (SPAdes) | ecosystem: Environmental > Aquatic > Marine > Oceanic | place: Pacific Ocean | collected 2010-08-27 | reverse complement strand
ACCTGATCTATTGTACCTGCAAATGGAGCCGTAATAGTAGTTTTACCTAACTGACTTCTAAGTTGATTTACTTGACTTTGCGAAGCCTCGTAGCTTGCTTTAGCTTGTAGGTATTGAATTTCTGAACCTATGTTCTGATCCCATAATCTTTTTTGACGCTCAAATGTGGTTTTATTAAGTTCGGCTTGCGTTTGTAATTGAGTTAATTGTGAACCTAAACCACCATCATCTATACGTGCTAAGACTTGACCTTTTTTAACTTTGTCACCTTCTTTAACATATACACGCGATAATACGCCGCTATACTCAGCACTTATTACAATATTTTGTTTTGTTTCAACATTACCTTGAATTTCAAGAAAATGATCAAAAAGTGTATCTCCTATTTTTTGTGTAGATACGAGCGGTCCGTTAGTTTTCTTTTCGGCATTATCAATAACAATGTTTAGTTTTTTCAACTTCATTTGCAAAGCAGTATTCTCATCTTTTAGTTGAGTTTGAGCTTCTTTAATTGCCTGCATATCACCAGATGCAATAAGCGCATCAACATCTACTTCTTTATCACCACAAGAAATTAGCATAGTAGTGAATACAAGTAAGGATAATATATTTTTCATAGTAGTGCGTATTAATTTTGTTGTGGTTGGTAAGTGGTAGTATCTAAGGTTTTTTCTAGAGCTGCTTTGTTTGCAATTACTTCATACATTGCTTGCAAATAGTCCTGCTGTGCTTGATATAATTGAGTTTGTGCCTCGCTTAATTCAAAGCTGCTGGCAATACCTTCAAAAAATTTAATGGAATTTTTGTTCTCTATACGCTCTGAAAGCGCAAGGTTTTTTTCTTGAGTAGCAAAATTGTCCAGTGCAAATTGATAGTCATTACGAGCTGATGCAATTTCTAATTTAACTTGATTACGCGTCTGCTCAAGATCTTCAAGGCTCTTTCTATAAGCGAGTTCTTTCTGAGCCGTTCTTGCAGCACGCATACCACTGCTGATAATAGGAACACTTAGAGACACTCCAACAATAGATTGCTCAAAATAACGCTGTTCATCATCAAAAAACGTAAACGAATTACTTGCTCCTGCTGTACCGTAATTAATATAAGCGCTTAAACGAGGCAAAGCTTTACTTTTTTCAAGTTTAACTTCAGTTCTGGCGAGATTCGTTTGATCTTCAGCAATACGAAAATCAATATTTTTTTCAGCTTGTATGTCTTGCGTAAGTAGGTTAAGGTCATAATACTGCATCGTTACATCTTCTAAATTATCAGTAACTTCAAGTTTACTGTCTATAGGTATTCCTAAAGTAAGTTTGAGCATATCGTATGCGATTGCCAGTTGACGTACTGTATTATTAAGCTGAGTCTCTAGGCCTAAGGCTGTGATTTGTAATTGCTCTACATCTTCTTCTTCACCAAGACCATTTTCAAAAATCTTACGGGTATCGTTTAGATTTTTATTTATGGTTTTTAAGTTCTTCTGAAAAATTGAAATGCTTTCTTGAGCAAGTAGAACATTACCATAAGCTTCAATTACACTTTGTTTAACCTCGAGATCTGTTTTTACTTTAGCATTTTCAGAAATCTGTAAAAGTGTTTTTGCAGACTGAACGCCTACGATATAGGAGCCGTCAAATATCAATTGGTTCCAGGTAGCTGTTGCAGAGGCACTTTGTTTAGGGCTAAACTGCACCGGAGTAAAAGTGCCGGGTTGAGCGTCTGGATCAAAAAATTGAGCAGGTATAAAAGAGGTTGGCTGTATCAACTGATTTTGATAGGTGATTTCACCAGAGATTTGAGGCAATCCCTGAGCGATGATTTCCCATTTCTGTTTTAAAGCAATCTCCACGTCTGTTTGAGCATTTTTTGCAGTATAACTGTTTTCAAGGCCATAAGTAATAGCTTCTTGTAAACTGAGTGCATAAGATTGTACCTCTGTTGAATCCTGAGCTTTTGCTGGGAAATATAGACCCAGAGCACAAGTAAAAAGGAGGAGTGATTTTCGCATTAGTCTTGATTTGAATGAATTAAATGATTGAGAATTTTTCGTCCTTCCGGGGTTACAATTCCACGTAAATGATATTCCAGATACATTTCATATAAACCCGCATGAGGAAATTTTTCAGTTGGAAAAATTGTTTGGTCTTTAATATTGGTAATTCCTATTTGATACATGCGGGAAATAAATTCTACATCCAGATTTTCTCTAAATAGACCCTGTTCAATTCCACGCGTGATATTACGTTCCATACACCCACGCATAAATTCATATTGTTTGCTGCGTAATTCTTCAAAAATTTTAGGGTAATATTTGATGAGCTGCTGTATAGAAGAGGTTTTTTCTCCCTGAAGGTGCTGTATGACGTATTTTTTAATCTCATAGAGCTCCTCAATAGGATTCATATGTTCTGTTAATAAATTTTGTACGCCACATTGAACATTGTTTAGTAATTCATAACCTACGGCATGTACTAACTCTATTTTATGAGCATAATTTGCATAAATCGTCTTTTTAGATATCCCCATATGTGTGGCGATATCATCCATAGTAACGCTTTTAAATCCTTGATTTAAAAATAATTGCGATGCATTTTTTAAAATTTCAGTCTTCATAATCGAGCGCAAATATATAACGGAAACTTTAAAAACTTAATAAGTTTCCAAAGTTTTTTATTTATTTAATGATGAGGTAACAATATGGTATTCGTGCAGCTTCATAAGACTTTGAGAGTTGAGTTCAGATTTAGTGTCTTATTTTAGCTGAAAATTTAATGAGTATGCTGCGCATTGATCAATACACAGAAGTGTTTGTTGAGTACTTAAATAGTAAAATTACAGAGCGAGAGCCTAAGAATTTGTACGACCCCATCAATTATATTCTACAGTTAGGAGGGAAGCGCTTGCGACCGGTTTTGATCTTAATGGCAACTGATATTTTTGAATCTGATCATAAAAAAGCGTTAGATGCTGCACTAGCAGTAGAGGTTTTTCACAATTTTTCGCTGGTTCATGATGATATTATGGATGATGCTCCCTTGCGTCGTGGTCAGGATACTGTACATGAAAAATGGGATGTAAATACCGGTATTCTTTCTGGAGATGCTATGCTTATTAATGCGTACCAATTATTTGAAAATTATGAAGGGGAAATTTTCAGAGAGTTGGCAAAGCTTTTTAGTAAAACAGCGATAGAGGTTTGTGAGGGACAGCAGTATGATGTAGATTTTGAAACGCGCGATGATGTTACGCTTCCTGAATATTTAAAAATGATTGAATATAAGACCGCTGTGTTAGTAGGGGCTGCTTTAAAAATGGGAGCAATTGTTGCAGAAACCACAAAGATCAACTGTGACCGTATTTATGAGTTTGGGCGTGATTTAGGGATTGCATTTCAATTACAGGATGATTATTTAGACGCTTTTGGTGATCCTAAAACCTTTGGTAAGCAGGTAGGTGGAGATATAATCGAAAATAAAAAGACCTTTCTGTATCTTACTGCATTAGAAAAACTAGATCCTGCGCAAAGCATTCAACTGCAACATTTATTTACAATAAACCCACAAGATCCATCAGAAAAGGTTGAAACAGTAAAACAGCTTTTTGTTGAATCGGGAGCTTCTGAAGCAATACAGAAAGAGATAGAAAGTTATACCCATCAGGCGCTTAAAGTACTTGATGAGTTAGACGTGAAAGAAGAAAATAAAGAGAACTTACGCGAGTTTGCACAAGCTTTGATGTATAGATCGGTTTAACAATTTGCAAAAGATGGAAGCAGGAATTCAGATTTTACAGAAAGCAGAAGCTGCTAAATTGTATAAAGATCTGATCATTCAGCTTAATAAAGACTTTTTGCGTGCCGGAATAGCTGACCAGTTTGGTGAAAAATTGACCCCTGAAGCTTTGGTGCGTAACTTAACGGCAACTTTGTACACTACTATCGTTTCAGATTTTGAGGCTTATCTCAATTTGCTTTACGTCATTGATGTTTCAGAATCAAAAATTAAAAAGTTACCGCAGCAAGAAGTTCACGAATTTGCCCTTGCTGTTTCAGCATTGATCTTAGAACGAGAGTTTGTGAAGGTTTCTTTTAAAAATAGAAACGAATAAACGGTTGTATGGCGCTGGTGTAGATGAGGTTATCATCTTTAAATAAAACATTGTAACGAGCGCCTATTGTAACAGGTCCAGAACGATAACCAGCCCCCAGGAAAAGAGCGGAATTCCAAAAATCTCTGTTTCGGTTTCCTCCATCCAATTCTTGTATTTGTGTAACATAAAGCTCTTCAAACTCTGCAGAAAGCTGAATTATAGGCAGCGGGTTTGCTAATGCGATAATGCTACCTCCCACAATTGACGATTTGTACCTGCCATTTTTTATATACGAATAGCTCAAGCCTGGCCCTGCAGCAAAATACGGATTGAAATTATAAACGGCGCTTGGCGAAATATTTGCAGCAAAATAATCCTGACCAAAATTTAAACCAAGACCCCCTCCAATAGCTACCCGATCCCAAAAATCAGATCGCGCAAACTGAGCTGTTGATTCAATTGAAAATAGCGTTACAAAAAGTATCGTAATTATTAACGTAGCAATCGATTTCATAAAGTAGTCTTTATAGAATTTGCAGATCTGTTATATAGATGTTAAATCCTGATTTTAAAATGTTAATGATAGGCATAAAAATAGATAAGGACACGTCTTGTGGAGCGTAAATATTGTATTTTTGACAAATTATTGCTTAAAAAATCGACAGATTTAACTTATAAAATGGATAGATTTTCATTTCTAAATGCAGCAAATACTGCATACTTCGCAGAATTATACGATAAATATTTACAGCATCCTGATAGTGTAGAACCCAGTTGGAGAGCTTTTTTTCAAGGATTTGACTTCGGAATGGAAGAGCGTGGTTTAGCGCCAGATGTTGCTCCTCAACCTACCAGTTCGGGTGTTCCTGAAAACCTTCAGAAAGAATTTCAGGTTGTAAAACTAATTGATGGTTATCGAACTCGTGGGCATTTGTTTACTAAAACAAATCCCGTGCGTGATCGTAGACAATATACTCCTTCATTAGAGTTGGGGAATTTTGGATTGAGTCAGAATGACTTAGATACCACTTTTACGGCTGGTGAAATTCTGGGTATTGGGACTACTACGCTTCGGGAAATTATTATACATCTTGAGAAGATTTATTGTGAATCTATTGGTGTAGAATATATGTTTATCAGAAAACCTGAAGAGATTCAGTGGATTCAGGATAAACTCAATATCAATGATAATCATCCTGATTTTTCTGCTGAGACTAAGAAGAAGATTCTAAAAAAATTAAATGAAGCTGTTTCTTTTGAAACCTTTTTGCATACGAAATATGTAGGTCAAAAGCGTTTCTCTTTAGAAGGAGGGGAAAGTTTTATTCCGGCTGTAGATGCGATTATTGAAGCTGCTGCAGATCTTGGTGTAAAAGAGTTTGTGATGGGTATGGCTCACCGGGGGCGTTTAAATACCTTAACAAATATCTTCGGTAAAAATGCTAAAGACATCTTTAGTGAGTTTGATGGTAAAGATTACGATCAGGAAGTTTTTGACGGAGATGTGAAATATCACTTAGGTTGGACTTCAAGTCGCCTTACTGATAGTGGAAAAGAAATCAACATCAATATTGCGCCAAACCCGTCTCACTTAGAGACCGTGGGTGCGGTGGTTGAGGGTATTTCTAGGGCAAAGCAAGACCGTCATCACTTTGACAATCCGCAAGAGGTTCTACCTATTGTTGTGCACGGTGATGCTGCAATTGCAGGCCAGGGAATTGTTTATGAAGTAATACAAATGGCACAATTAGATGGGTATACTACAAAAGGTACTATTCATATTGTGATCAATAACCAGATAGGTTTTACCACAAATTATCTGGATGCACGTTCTTCAACCTATTGTACAGATGTTGCTAAAACGACCTTGTCACCAGTACTTCATGTGAATGCAGATGATGCAGAAGCGGTAGTGCACGCAGCGCTTTTTGCGCTCGATTTTAGAATGACATTTGGCCGTGATGTATTTATTGATCTTTTGGGATATCGTAAATACGGACATAACGAAGGTGATGAGCCGCGTTTTACACAGCCTAAATTATACAAAGCGATTGCTAAACATGGTAATGCTCGGGATATATATGCAGATCGTTTAAAGTCTGAAGGCGTAATTGATGAAAGTTATGTTAAACAGTTAGAAGAAGAATATAAAGATAAGCTTGAAGAGAAGTTAGAAAAATCTCGAGAGGAAGATACTACACGTATAACGGCTATTATGCAGGATGAGTGGGAAGGTTTTGAGCCTGCTACTGAAGATGAGATGATGAAGCCGGTAGATACCACTTTTGATCTTGAGGGTCTTACAGAAGTTGCAAAGTCAATCACAAAGCTTCCAGAAGATAAAAAGTTCTTACGTAAAATAAATAAGATTATTGAAGGGCGTCGCGCGATGTACTTTGATGATAATAAAATAGATTGGGGTCTTGCGGAATTGCTGGCTTATGGGGTGTTGCTCAAAGAGGGTTTTGATGTGCGGATGACCGGGCAGGATGTAGAGCGTGGTACGTTCTCACACCGTCACGCAGTAACTAAAGTAGAAGATAGCGAAGAAGAAATTGTATTGCTTAATAATCTTGAAGGAGAGCAAGGGCATATGTATATTTTCAACTCGCTACTTTCTGAGTATGGCGTTGTAGGTTTTGATTACGGGTATGCCATGGCGAGTCCAAAAACACTCCCTATCTGGGAAGCACAGTTTGGTGATTTTAGCAACGGAGCACAGATTATGTTAGATCAATACATTTCTGCTGCAGAAGATAAATGGAAACTTCAAAACGGTCTGGTCATGTTATTACCGCATGGCTATGAAGGTCAGGGGGCAGAACACTCTTCGGCACGTATGGAGCGTTACTTACAGCTGTGTGCAGTAGATAATATGTATGTTGCAGATTGTACTACACCCGCAAACTTCTACCACTTACTACGTCGTCAATTAAAGACTAACTTTAGAAAGCCGCTTATTGTTTTTACTCCAAAAAGTTTGTTGAGACATCCTAAAGTGATCTCTACAAAAGAAGAGTTGGCTAACGGAAGTTTTCAAATGACTATAGATGATTCGGAAGTAAAAGCAGATCAAGTAAAAACACTCGTATTTGTAACCGGTAAATTCTATTATGATCTGCTGGCACAACGCGAAGAGTTGGGGCGTGATGATGTTGCTTTAGTTAGAGTAGAACAGTTGTTTCCACTTCCTAAAAATGAAATTAGAGCGGCTATAGAAAAATATAAAAATGCAGACGATGTTGTGTGGGCTCAAGAAGAGCCACGTAATATGGGAGCTTATGGTCACTTATTGATGCATTTACCTGAAGCGCAAAAATTCAGAATTTGCAGCCGTAAGTTTTATGGTGCACCAGCAGCGGGTAGTTCTGTACGTTTTAAGAGAAGACATCAGCGCGTAATTGATGACGTGTTTGATAAAAATTCAAATAACCAATAAAAGAAAATTTCGCGAAAGCGATAGAATAAAAGTTAATACAAGAGAATTATGGCTTTAGAAATGAAAGTCCCTTCACCGGGAGAATCGATCACCGAAGTTGAAATCGCACAATGGCTTGTTGAAGATGGAGATTATGTAGAAAAAGATCAGGCAATTGCTGAAGTTGATAGCGATAAAGCAACCTTAGAATTACCTGCTGAAGCGAGTGGGATAATCACATTAAAAGCCGAAGAAGGTGATGCTGTTGCCGTAGGTGAGGTGGTTTGCCTTATAGATACAGATGCTCCAAAACCTGATGGAGACGATAAAAAAGCGTCAGGAGATGAAGGTAGTGGGGGTGATGCTGCGAAAGATCTTGATAAAAAGGACGAGAAAACACCAGATACTAATGAGAAAGGTGATGCTAAAAAAGAAGAACCTTCTAAATCAAGTACACCTAGCCAGTCTCAGGATAAGAAATCGTATGCTTCAGGAACACCTTCTCCTGCAGCTAAAAAGACTTTAGATGAAAAAGGTGTTGATGCAAAAGATGTAAAAGGTTCAGGTCGTGACGGTCGTATTACAAAAGACGATGCGGTAAACGCACAACCTTCTATGGGTACTCCGGGAACCGGAAGCCGTGGAGAAAGCCGTTCTAAAATGTCTATGTTGCGTCGTAAAGTTGCAGAGCGTTTAGTTTCAGTTAAAAACGAAACTGCGATGCTTACTACTTTCAACGAGGTAGATATGAGTGCTATTTTTGAGTTACGTAGCAAATACAAAGAAGATTTTAAATCCAAGCACGGTGTAGGTCTTGGTTTTATGTCATTCTTTACATTAGCTTGTGTGCGTGCATTAGAAATGTACCCTTCTGTAAATTCTATGATAGACGGTAAGGAAATGTTGACCTATGACTATAAAGATATTTCTATTGCAGTTTCTGGTCCAAAAGGATTGATGGTACCGGTAATTAGAAATGCTGAAAATCTAAGTTTCCGCGGTGTGGAGTCTGAAGTAAAACGTCTGGCTCTTAGAGCACGTGATGGTCAAATCACAGTAGATGAAATGACCGGCGGAACGTTTACTATAACAAATGGTGGTGTTTTTGGCAGTATGCTTTCAACGCCTATTATCAACCCTCCACAATCTGCGATTTTAGGAATGCACAATATTGTTGAGCGTCCTATCGCACGTGATGGAGCGATTGCAATTGCGCCAATTATGTATGTGGCACTTTCTTACGATCACCGTATTATTGACGGAAAAGAATCTGTAGGATTTTTAGTGGCTATAAAAGAAGCTATAGAAAATCCAGAAGAGTTATTGATGGATAATAATGTTCTTAAAGCTTTAGAAATGTAGAAATTTCGCAACTGCGAAATACTCTTAAATAACAAAGCTCACAGGTTTTAAAATCTGTGAGCTTTTTTTATTTTTTCTCAATTAAAACTTCTTCTACAAGCTGCTTGAGTTCTGCATCTAAAGAAATATTGGGAAACGTTCTGCCCGCCTGGCGATACCAGTATTTGGCATTCCAGTCGTCGCCTTCAGCGCGGTGCAGGTGGGCGTGAATGGGCTGCCCATCGGGCTGTTGATGTCCTGAGCATTACCGTGCGATTTATCCCAGTCTCCTTTTGTTTGATCCTAGACTGATTTGGGCTTTTTACTCCAATTTTCTGGAGGTATTATTACATCAAGAATTTTCTTGAAGTCTGTCTAAGATTGTAGAGATGACATTATCTAGTATGTTGTTGACAGTTTAAAATACTTTTAGTTTGTGTGAATGATAATATAAACTATTAAAAAATAGGATATTGAAAATATAATGATCTTGTTTTTTAATTTTAGTAAAATTGCTTGTTATATATTATTTTGTTGTTAATAATTGTTAAGTAATGAAGCATAAACTAGTAATTTTAAAATATGAATACAATTACTATAATAGATTCTTTGAGAAGGAAAGAGGATTCTGCGTACGGTGACTTGTATGCGAACTACAATCAGGATCTAGTTTCTTTTGCTAATACTTATTTGTATGATAGGGATTTGGCGAAAGATATTGTTCAAGAAGCATTTGTTTATTTATGGGAGAACTCAGAAAATATATCTATTAATCATTCATTGAAGAATTACTTGTATGCAACGGTGAGAAATAGGTGCTTAAATGAGCTTAAGCGGTTAAAAATTGTAGATAGTAGTGGTTTGTTAGATTTCATGTCTAAAGTGAATTCAGATTTTTATGAAGAGGTGGATGCTGAGCAGAACACTTATAAAGTTCATGTGATTAAAAGAGCTGTAAAAGAGCTTCCGAAGAAAATGAGGGAAATAGTCACTATGAAATATTTTAAAGAGTATTCTTATAAAGAAATTGCAGATGAGCTTAATATATCAGTTAATACAGTTAAAACTCAGCTGAAACGAGCTAAGTTAAAAATGTCTGAGAAGCTTGTTTCTGATACAGGCTTAAGGATAGTAGGCTTTTTAGCTCTTTGTACTACTACTATTTTAAGTTAATTTTAAAATTTTCTCTTTTTTTGTCACCCTTTTATTAGAATAAATTGTCTTCTC
>Ga0207888_100595_pt1 | contig 10107 bp, 6 predicted proteins | sample LinPmetageLP43_FD_184055 | JGI IMG/M metagenome (GOLD analysis project Ga0207888, IMG submission 184055) | Marine viral communities from the Pacific Ocean - LP-43 (SPAdes) | ecosystem: Environmental > Aquatic > Marine > Oceanic | place: Pacific Ocean | collected 2010-08-27 | reverse complement strand
TATATAGATGCAACGGCTGTACCTACGCCTAGAAGAACGTAAAACAATGTATCCTTCACTTCAAATGGCTCACTAATGGAAAAATTGAACAATACCTCGTTACCCATAAAAAAATAGGAGGTAAGTACACCACTAATTGATGCCAATAAGAGCGGAAGCATAGAGATCATCGTTAAATCTAAACTGAACACTTCTACTGCGAAAATAATCGCGGCAATTGGTGATTGAAAAATAGATGATATAGCACCTGCAGAAGCACAGGCAATCAATAATGACCGTGTTTTGCTGTTGATGTGAAAAAGGCGACCTAAATTGGAACTTATAGCGGCACCAGTAGCCACAGCAGGACCTAATAGCCCCACAGAACCACCAAACCCTACCGTTAGTGGAGCTATAATTAATTGGGTATATACCTGTTTTACATCTATACGCCCCTTATTTTTTGAAAGGGAGAATAGAATGGAAGAAACGGCATGTTTCAATTTCTCTTTATGAACATATTTTACGTACAGGTAAACCAGCGTAAGACCAATTATAGGTAGAATGAAATATAAATGATTACTTGAAAAAATGATTCCGGTTTCAAGAGATGCTTCAATGAAGTACGTAATATTTTTAAGTGTTACCGAGGCTAACCCTGCCAACAGACCAACCACAACACTTAATATATAAACAAAGGTCTTTTGGGAGATATGTTTATATCTCCACTTGTAAATACGTTTTAAAAGTTTGTTTTTTTGAATGGGCATTTTCTAACCAAATCAGTAATGGTATTCAAAGGTATTTAATTACTAGCTATGATTTTGGTTTTGAGTTCTCCTAAATCTTCAATATAAACTTAATGTAAAATTATTATCTAGCTTCTATTGTTCAGGTTTGTATGTTAAGACAAAAAAAATCCTGCACAGAGACAGGATTTTTTTTCAATATGATTTTGTCAAGATTAACTATTCATGAATATCTAACTTTAAATTCAATTCTTTCAATTGCGCATTATCAATTGGTGCAGGAGCATCGATCATTACATCTCTACCACTGTTGTTTTTAGGGAAAGCAATGAAATCTCTAATGGTTTCTTGTCCGCCTAAAATTGCTACCAATCTATCTAAACCAAATGCTAGTCCGCCATGTGGTGGTGCACCGTATTGGAAAGCATCCATCAAAAACCCAAATTGTGCTTTTGCTTCTTCTGGGGTAAAACCTAAATGCTTAAACATTGTCGCTTGCATGTCCTTATCGTGAATACGAATAGAACCACCGCCTATTTCATTACCGTTCAGTACCAAGTCATATGCATTGGCACGTACTGCACCTGGATCTGTATCTAACAATTCTAACTGACCTGGTTTTGGTGATGTAAATGGGTGGTGCATTGCATGGTAATGACCTGTTTCTTCATCAAGTTCCAATAAAGGGAAATCTACTACCCACAATGGAGCAAATTCATTTGGTTTTCTTAGACCTAGCCTTGTTGCCATTTCCATTCTAAGCGCACTTAATTGTGTTCTTGTTTTATTGGCATCGCCAGAAAGTACACAAATAAGATCGCCTGGTTTAGCACCTGTAGCTGCTGCCCATTTTGTTAAATCTTCTTGGTCATAGAATTTGTCTACGGTAGATTTAAAGCTACCGTCTTCGTTACATTTTACGTACACCATACCGTTGGCACCTACTTGTGGACGTTTTACCCAGTTTACCAAGGCATCCAACTCTTTTCTAGTATATGATGCGGCACCAGGTATTGCAATACCAACTACTAATTCGGCAGCGTTGAAAACTCCAAATTCCTTTTGTTGAGCAACGGCATTTAATTCTGCGAATTCCATCCCGAAACGAATATCTGGCTTGTCATTACCATATTTTGCCATGGCATCGTCATAAGTCATTCTAGGAAAAGATTCTATTTCTACACCGTTTACTTCTTTTAAAAGGTACTTCGTTAAGTTTTCAAAGACATTTAAAATATCTTCCTGCTCTACAAACGCCATTTCACAATCTATCTGAGTAAACTCCGGTTGTCTATCGGCACGTAAATCTTCATCTCTAAAACATTTTACAATCTGAAAGTATTTGTCCATACCACCAACCATTAGCAACTGCTTAAAGGTTTGTGGCGATTGTGGTAAGGCATAAAACTGTCCTTCGTTCATACGGCTAGGTACAACGAAATCTCTAGCACCTTCTGGTGTTGATTTTATTAAATACGGAGTCTCAACTTCTATAAAGCCTTCGCCAGATAAAAATTTACGGACTTCCATAGTTACCTTACTTCTAAAAATAAGGTTGTTTTTTACAGGATTTCTACGGATGTCTAAATACCTATATTTCATACGAAGGTCTTCACCCCCGTCTGTTTCATTTTCTATAGTGAATGGTGGAGTTTTAGATTCGTTTAAAATTGTTAATTCAGAAACTAAAACTTCTATATTCCCAGTAGGGATATTAGCGTTTTTTGAAGTTCTTTCAATAACCTCTCCTTTTATCTGAATAACGAATTCGCGACCTAAATTTCTTGCTTGCTCTAATAATTCTTTAGAAGTACGATCTTCATCTAAAACAAGCTGTGTAATGCCATAACGGTCTCGTAAATCTACCCAAACAACGAAACCTTTGTCTCTAGTCTTTGCTACCCAACCAGATAGGGTAACTGTTTTGCCAATGTGTGATTCTCTTAACTCCCCGCAGGAATGGCTTCTATACATAATACGTGCTTTAATGAAAGGGCAAATTTAAGAAGTCTATTTCATTATAGGTCTATTTAGTACCTAGGTTTTGCTTAATGATCGGTATCGTAATTATTAATAAAAATAATATACTTAACACATTAATATTCAGTATGTTATAACTTCAATGTTAATTTAATGTTATGTAATGGTTATCTTAACATTGATTAATAAGGAAATAAATGTATATTTGTAACGTTACTGTTAAGCAAATTATCAATTTAAAAATATATACTATGAAAAAAATTCTAATTATAGCCGTATTGGCATTGTCTTTTGGAGCATATGCTCAAGTTGATCCAACCTTTGTAAAAGATGGAGAAAAAGTGAAAGCTACTTATTTTCATGCCAATGGGGAGAAATCTCAAGAAGGTTATTTTTTAAACGAAAAGTTAGATGGACAGTGGAAAATGTTCAATGAAAAAGGAGATAAAATTGCTATGGGTAATTATGAGAACGGTGTTAGAACTGGAAAATGGTTATTCTGGGAAGGTGATGTGAAAAGTGAAGTAAATTTTGACAACAATAAAATAGCTAGCGTTTCTAAAGCAAATTCTAAATCGCCTGTTGTTACTAATTAATAAACTCAACTAGCTCACATAAAAAAGCCCGTATCAATTTTGATACGGGCTTTTTTATGTGAGTTATTGTAAAGGTGCAATTAGGAAACACCTTCTAGTTGTTCATTATTTTCAGCACTTTTGTTTCCGATGTTACTGAACTTAATTTTAATACGGTACACAATATTAAATAATACCGGAACTATAATTAAAGTCAAGAATGTTGCGACGATTAATCCGAAGATTACCGTCCAAGCCAATGGTCCCCAGAATATAACATTATCACCACCAATATAGATATGGGGATTAAATTCTGAGAATAGGGCAAAGAAATCAATGTTAAGACCTATTGCAAGAGGTATTAAACCTAATACTGTTGTAATCGCGGTCAAAATAACCGGTCTTAATCTAGCCTTACCACCAACAATCATAGAATCTGTTGCATCTTCAATGCTCAATAGATCACTATCTTCCATGCCTAGTCTTAACTTTTTACGGTCAACCAAAATTTGGGTGTAATCGAGCAGAACCACCCCATTATTTACAACAATACCTGCCAATGAGATAATACCCATCATTGTCATCATAATTACAAAAGACCATCCTGTAATCATCAATCCACCAAATACGCCGATGAAACTTAAGAAAATGGCAATCATTATAATTAACGGTTTTGAAATTCCACCAAATTGAAAGATTAGAATAAGCATAATCAATCCTAAACCAGAGAAGAACGCACCTACCAAGAATGCTTGTTGTTTTGCTTGTTCTTCTAATTGACCTGTGTAATCAATTTTGACTGTTGTTGGTGTCCCTTCAAAACTATCCATCTCTCTTTGAATTTCAGCAACAATAGCACCTGCATCTGTAAAGCCAGGTTTCAATCCGGAGTAAATAGTAACTACACGTTTACCATCACGGTGCTTTATGGCACTAAATCCTGATGTATTTTTCTCCGTAGCTACTGCAGAAATAGGAATTTCCTTAATCTGACCATTCGCAGGATCTCTAAAAATGATATTCTGATTGAATAAGGCACTCTTATTATATCTTAAATCTTCATTAAATCTAATGTTGATGTCATAATCCTCACCATCTTCTTTATAAACACCTGCTTTTTCACCAAAAATAGAGCGTCTTAATTGGTTACCAACTTGACCTACGGCAACACCAAGTTCACCTGCTTTCTCACGATCTACAATTACTTGCATTGCTGGTTTACCTTTGTTTACATCAATTTTTAGTTCTTCAATACCAGCTATATTTTTGGTATTAATAAAATTCTTAATGTCTTCTGCAGTGTTGATCAATTCATCATAGTCGTTACCCTCTAACTCAATGTTAATAGGGAAACCTGCTGGCGGACCATTGGCATCTTTCTCTACGGATATAGCAACACCAGGGTATATGCCTTGTAGTGCCGCTTGAACTCTACCTCTTATATCTTCTGTATTTAAACCATTACGATATTTATACTCACTAAAGTTTACGGTTACCTTGCCTTTATGTGGCATTTCTGCAGAAGAACCACCATCTGTAAGTGGATTACCGGCACCTTCACCAACTACTGAAACAGCAGAAGTCATCATAAAGTTTTCTCCGTCCTTATTTTTGTATTTAGGGTCATCCATTATGGCGTACACCTGGTTTTCAACCTCTTTGGTGATTTCGTTGGTTTTCTCTATAGATGTTCCTTCAGGATATTCTACATACACATAAATTTCATTCGGTTTATTATCCGGGAAGAATTCAATTTTAGTACGACCGCTACCTACAGACATACCAAATAGCATAAATACACCAATTAACATTAAGAATGTGATACCAAAATACCAGTACACGTTACTTCCTCTTAGCGCATGCTTAAGTCGTCTCTCATACCAATTCTCGAAACGAGACATGGTTCTCTTTTGAAATCTTATGGCAGAACCTTTAATAATGTATTTATAGGCCCAGAACATAATTCCTGTAAGAATTAGGACGGAACCTAAACCGCGCATAGCACCACCGAAAATTAAAATTAATGTACCTAGAACTCCTAGAATAACACTCATTCTAATCAATTGCTTTAGAGTAAGCTCCTTTTCATCGGTACTCATGAATTTAGAAACTAACATAGAGTTCATGAATATTGCTACGAACAGAGAGGATCCTAATACCACAGAAAGTGTGATAGGGAAGTAAATCATGAATTGTCCAAATATACCTGGCCAAAGACCTAACGGTACAAAGGCAGCAACAGTTGTCGCTGTTGATATAATTATTGGGTAGGCTATTTCACCAATACCTTTTTTAGCAGCCTCTGTTCTTGACAACCCTTCGTCCATTAAACGGTATACGTTTTCCACTACAACAATACCGTTATCCACCAACATACCAAGACCCATGATCATTCCGAAAAGAATCATAGTATTAAGTGTGTACCCAAGCCATGACAGTATTACGAAAGACATGAACATGGACATAGGTATGGCGAAACCAACAAATAGTGCATTTCTAAAACCTAAGAAGAACATTAGTACGGTTACCACCAAGATGATTCCGAAAATAATATTGTTTACTAAATCATCTACTTGATTTAATGTACGGGTAGATGAATCATTGGCAATAGAAATATTTAAATCTGGCGGAAAGTATTCGGCTGTTTCTTTCTTCACCAATTCCTTTATTTTATCTGAAGCGGAAATGGAGTTTCTACCAGCTCTTTTTTTCACATCTAGCATCACTACATTTTTCCCGAATTCACGAGCATAAGTAGTTTTGTCTTTTGCCTGAAAGTTGATTGTTGCGATGTCTTTTAAATAAACAGCACCATTTTCTGATTTTACAACAAAATTGTTCAATTCTTTAGGGTCTTCAACTTCACCAAGAATACGAATGGTACGTCTTTGCCCTACGGTTTTTAAATTACCTGCAGACATCGTCATATTACCATTGCTAATGGCACTGATAACATCTTGAAAGCTGATTTTTGCAGCCATCATTTTGTAAATGTCAACACCCACTTCAACTTCTAAATCTTGTGCTCCTCTAATATCGGCCTGTTTAATTTCAGGAAGATCTTCTACTTCATCTTGTAAGTATTCAGCAAATTCTTTCAGTTTCTCTACAGGGTAGTCACCTGTAAAATTGATGTTCATAATTGGAACTTCTTCAGAGAAATTCAAGTCAAAAACATTAGGTTCTACCTTGGCACCATTAAATGTTGGCCAGTCTTCACTTGCCTTCTCACTGTCTACTTCATCTTTAACCTTTTGTTTTGCTTGTTCAACTGTAATTTCCTCATCAAACTCTACAGTTAAAATGGCATAATCTTCTTGAGACGTAGAGGTTACTTCTACTACGTTACTAATATTCTTTAACCTATCTTCTAAAGGATCTGTAATCAGTTTTTCAATATCCTCAGCAGTGTTACCTGGGTACGGTGTGCTAATGTAGATTTTGGTCTCTATTATTTCAGGAAAATCTTCTCTGGGCATAGCCATATAGGCGCTAAATCCCAACCAAAGAAAAATGGCTATCATGACATAAATAACCGAAGGGTTATCAATGGCCCAAGACGATAGACCGAATTCCTTATCGGCGTTCTTTTGTACTTTGCTCATCGATCTTTATTTTTTTATTTTAACTTTTTGACCATCTTTAACACTTCTTGCCCCTTCTTTGATAATATGATTTCCGTCCTCTAAACCAGATAAGACTTCTATATTGGCACCTTGTGTTTTTCCTGTGGAAATGATTACTCTTTTTACGATAGATTCACCATCGGCATTTGGCTCTTCCGCAACAAAAACATACTGTTCTCCATCAGCATTCTCAGATATTATACTGGTTGGTATAAGTATTGCATCTTCACTAGTATAGTCGTTGATGTTAACTTTAGCACTTAAGTTCGGTTTTATCTTACCTTCTTTGTTAGGAACTGCAATTTCAGCTTCAAAAGATCTATTTGAAGGATTAATGAAGTTGCCTGTTTCTCTAATTTTAGAAACAATGCTGTCACCTAAAACTGGAAAATAAACTACGGCTTCTTTCCCTTTTGCAACACTACCTAAATATGATTCTGGTACTTCTACTTCAATGTACATGTCTGATAAATTTACAATACGAAAAACCTCAGAACCTTGCCCTGGAGCCACTACGGTTCCTTGATCTTTAATAACTTTATCTATAATACCTGAAAATGGTGCTCTTATAGTAGATTTTCCTAATTGACTTTGTGTTTGAGAAACCATATTTTCAGAAGCTTCGTAATTGGTCTTAGCCTGTAGATATTGAATCTCTGAACCAATGTTCTGGTTCCATAAACGCTCTTGGCGCTCAAAAGTAGTTTTGGCTAAAGCTGCTTGTGATTTTAATTGACTTAATTGACTTGACATACCGCCATCATCGATAGTAGCTAAAATTTGACCTTTAGATACTTTATCGCCCTCTTTAACATATACTTTTTGAAGTGTACCTGCCATTTCTGGGTAAATTAGAACATTCTGTTTTGTACTAACATCACCTTGTAATTCTAGATAATGATTAAATAGCTCTTTTTTAGCGGTCAATGTATTAACCAACGGCAACTTTTCTTCATTTCCTAAAACTGCAATTGCAGAGTCTAATGATTTTAGTTGTGTTTCAATTAGTTTTTGTTGAGCTGTGATTTCGTTCTTTTTGGCTCTAATGGCTTCAAGATTCTGCTGCTCAATAATTTCATTTACCGATTGCTCTCCTCCGCCACAAGAAAATAGGCCGATGCTTGCAATTAATAATACTAGTATTTTTTTCATGATTGTATTTTTAATGATTGATTGTTTAGGCTTTCGTATTTAAAATAATTTCCAATTCGGTTTTTTTGTTGATGACCTCTACCATAGACTGTAAGAACTCTTGTTGAGTGGCATACAATTGAGTTTGAGCTTGTCTTAGCTCAAAACTGGTAGCAAGACCTTCCTTGTATTTTATTTGATTTTTATTTTCAATACGCTCAGATAACATGAGATTTTGTTTTGCTGTTTCATAATTATCGATGGCTAGCGTATAGTTGTTCTTTGCGTTTTCTAACTGCAATCTAATTTGTTGTTCAGCTTCGGTTAGTTGCGTTTTTGCCTTTTCTAAAGCAATTTTTGCACGCTGAGTAGAAGCACTTCTTTTAAAAGAGCTGAAAATAGGAATGCTAAGATCAAACCCTAAAATAGAAGAGTCAAACCATTGTTGGTCACTGCTCAGAAAATCAAAATCGTTTGAATATGCAGAGCTACCGTAATTAACAAAGGCATTTAATGTTGGTAGTGCACGGCTTCTTGCCAACTTCCATTCAAAAAAACGTTGTTCGTTTAAATTTTCAGCTAGCTTATAATCAACATTGTCGTTAATATTAAAATCTGTACCGAGAATACTTAAATCCATCTTAGATAGCGTTAAGTCTTCTAACTCTTCTTGCAATTGTGTTGGGGCATTCAAATCTAGACCCATGCTAACATTTAGCATTTGTAGCGTAATCTGCTTAAGTCTAATTGCATTTTGTAATTGATTTTCTATAGACGAAAGCGTAATTTGAAGTTGATCTACGCTCTCTTCTTCTCCTAGTCCATTTTCATACAGCTTAGAAGTTTCATATAGATTCTTTTCAAGTGTAGCTTTGTTTTTCTCCAAGATTTCAACACTTTCTTCTGCTAACAGTACATTGCCGTATGCTTCAACAACTTGTTTTCTAACATCTAATTCTGTTTTTTCCTTGTTGTTAGCACTATAGCTTAAGAATGCTTTTGTCGCTTGAACACCAACGATATATGATCCATCAAAAATTTGTTGGGTTAAGGTTGCGGTTGCTGTAGCTGACTGCGGTTGAGAGAATACAACTGGTATAAATTCCCCCGCTGCACCACCTGCAAGTTCGGCAGGTAGTAAAGACACTGGTTGTTTCAATTGGTTTTGATAGCTAATAGCACCGTTTACCTGAGGTAAACCACTTGCTATGGTTTCCCATTTCTGTTTTTGTGCATCTATAATATCCCTATCTGCATTTATGGCGGCATAGTTATTTTCTAACGCAAATTGTATAGCCTCTTCGAGTGTAAAACTATTGGCTTGCTCTTGTGAATACCCCAAGCTAATGCTTAGAAAGGTAATGAGTATTAAGAATTGATTTCGCATTTATTCTTGATTTGAATTGATGATTTTATTTAAAATTGCTTTGCCTTTTGGGGTGACGATACCTCTAATGTGGTATTCTAAAAAAGAGTCCATTAATTTTCCTATCGGAAATTGTTCTAACGGAAACATGTTTTGGTCCTTAATACTATTAAGACCGGTAAAATATATTCGAGCAACAAACTCCGGATTTATATTATCTCTAAACAAGCCTTGTTTTAAACCACCTTCAACATTCAATAATATGCATTTATGCATTTTTTCGAATTGCATTAGCTTCAGGTTTTTATGAATTTTCGGATAGTATTTCATTAATTGGTACTGTGGAGAGCTCTTTTCATCATTTAAATGAGACATTACATACTTTTTTATCTCATACAATTCTTCAATAGCGTTTTTCTCCATCGCTATTATTAAATCGATACCATCGCTTAGATCGCAGAACTTGTTCATAACACAATCTTCTACTAACGAAGTCTTATTACTATACTCGCTGTAAATGGTTTTTTTAGACATACCAATTTCATTGGCAATATCGTCCATGGTAATACTCTTAAAACCACGTTCTAAGAAAAGCTGTGAAGCTGTATCCCTAATTTTTTCTTTCATAACGGCTGCAAATATACATCAGGAAACTTTAGAAACTACAAAAGTTTCCAAAGTTTTACAATTTTTTAATGTTG
>Ga0207888_100592_pt1 | contig 10168 bp, 6 predicted proteins | sample LinPmetageLP43_FD_184055 | JGI IMG/M metagenome (GOLD analysis project Ga0207888, IMG submission 184055) | Marine viral communities from the Pacific Ocean - LP-43 (SPAdes) | ecosystem: Environmental > Aquatic > Marine > Oceanic | place: Pacific Ocean | collected 2010-08-27 | reverse complement strand
TCAACGAAGTCTAAATCATCTACATCAATAATCAACAAGTTGCCTTTTTCATAACCATGTACCCAAGCTTCATAACGTTCATTTAATCGGCTTAAATAGTCAATTGAAATTGTGTTTTCATATTCTCTACCTCTTTTGTGAATTTGCTTCACCAAGTTTGGGATAGAGCTGCGTAGATAAATTAGAAGATCTGGCGGATCTACCAGACTCTCCATTAAATCAAACAAGCTAGAGTAGTTTTGAAAATCACGGTTGGTCATAAGACCCATTGCGTGTAGGTTAGGAGCAAAAATATGAGCATCCTCATAAATAGTTCTATCCTGAATAATTTCCTTTCCACTTTCTTTAATCTGTAGAATTTGACGGTATCTACTATTTAAAAAGTATATCTGAAGGTTAAAACTCCAACGTTCCATTTGATTGTAAAAATCATCTAAATATGGGTTCTCAACTACATCTTCAAAATGAGGTTCCCAATTATAATGTTTAGCAAGTAATCTAGTTAGGGTCGTTTTTCCTGCACCGATATTTCCGGCAACTGCTATGTGCATAGACGTAAATTGATTAATGGTTGTGTTCTAATTCTCAATAAGATTAGATGGTACAAGATACAAGATAACTACAGGAAGTAAAAACATATTTGTTGTATGGCACAAAAAAAATGACCTCAATCCAATTCTTTGCAAAATGCAATTAAACCAAAATTATATTTTGATGTCATACTACCATTCTAATACATAAGCAAGATGAGATATAAGTGGTTCATAGGTTTAATGATAGTATGCGTGGGCGTAAGCATACAAGCGCAAGATTTTCAAGGCAAGGCAATTTACCAAAGTAAAACACAGGTAAATTTCGATTTTGGAAATAGAAACATTCCTGAGGATAGAAAAAAGGAAATGATGGAACGCATGAAAAAAGCGAACGAAAAAACCTTTATTCTCAATTTCAATAAAATGGCATCTATTTATAAAGTAGAGGAAAAATTAGAGCAGACCGGAGAAAGAGGTGGTGGTCGTGGTCCTCGTTTTGGAGCAATGGCAGGTAATGATGGGGATTTATACAAGAATATTCAGGATCAAAAGTATTTGGTGAAGAATGAATTATTAGGTAAAATTTTTCTGATTGATGATGAGTTGGAGGCATTAGATTGGAAAATGGAGAGCGAGTCTAAACAAATAGGAAATTATACGGCATTTAAGGCAACGGCTGTAAAGACTATTAAGCGACCGAATATGAGCGCTATTTTTAGAAGACCTGGTAGGGGAGAAGAAAATGATGAGGAGAAAAAAGGGGAAGAGTTTATTATAAAAGAAGTTGAAATTGTTGCGTGGTATACTCCAGAAATACCAATAAATCAAGGTCCTGGTTTGTATTGGGGACTTCCGGGTTTAATTTTGGCTGTGAACGATGATGTTACTACAATCATTTGTTCAGAAATCACATTAAATCCTTCAGAGAAGATTGAAATAAAAGCACCTAGTAAAGGAAAACAAGTAACCCAGGCGGAATATGATCAGATATCTCAAGAGAAAATGAAAGAAATGCGAGAGAATTTCAGAAACCGTGGTGGTCGTGGTGGCGGTAGACCAAATTAATTAAAGTACTTCTTAATTTATTTCTATTTACACCTTTCCTATGAAACATAATGTGCTTGTTATTCTTTCGCTATTATTAGCTACTATTGGTGCTGCCCAAGAAATTTCATTATCGGGAACGGTAAAGGATAGTCTAGGTGTTGGTGTAGATATGGCGAATGTTATTGCCATAAATACGGAGACCAAAGGCTTAGAATCTTATGGGATTACCAATCATACGGGGCTATTTAAATTAAAACTGAAAACTGGTCAGCAATACACGGTAAAGGTCAGTTATTTAGGGTTTAAACCAGAGTCTTTTACATTTACAGCAGGTGAGAGCGATGCTGTAAAAGATATTATAATGCAAGAGCAAGCAGCGCAACTAGATGAAGTAGATGTAACATACGAAATGCCGGTTTCGGTAAAAGGCGATACTATTGTGTACGATACCGATGCATTTGTGTCGGGCACGGAAAAGAAACTGAAAGATGTGCTAGAAAACCTTCCGGGAATTGAAATAAACGATGATGGTCAAATAGAGGTAGAGGGTAAAACCGTAAGTAAGATTATGGTAGAAGGTAAAGATTTTTTTGACGGAGATACAAAGCTTGCGGTAGAAAATATTCCGGCTAACGCCTTAAGTAAAGTTGAGGTATTGCGTAATTTCAATGAGGTGTCGCAAATGAAAGGTCTTACCAATGACGATGATAATGTGGCTTTGAACATTAAGTTGAAAGAGGGTAAAAAGAACTTTTGGTTTGGCGAATTAACTGCAGGGTATGGTCCGGATGATAGGTATTTGGCACATCCTAAATTGTTTTACTACAGTCCAAAGTACAGTATTAATATCATCACCGATTTAAATAATATTGGCGAAGTACCTTTTACGCGAAACGACTATAGAAATTTTACGGGAGGATTCAGAAATATCAATTCAAGAGGAGGTAGTTCTATTGCTACTGGTGTAGATGGGTTGGGGCTTTCTTCTGCACAAAATAATAGGGCAAATGACATTGATACAAAATTTGCTGCCGCCAATTTTAGTTATGCGCCTATAGCAGGGTTGGATTTAAGCGGATTTGGTATTTATTCTTATACAGGAACTCTTATGAAATCTGAAGGGAGCACCTCTTATATAGCAAGTAATGATGTAGAAAGCACAACATCAAATACAGATCAGACCATTCATTTGGGTTTAGCAAAGTTGAGTGCGAAATATAAGCCCAATGAAGATTTTCAATTGGATTATGATGCGCTTTTAAAACAATCGGATGATACAGAGGAAGTAGATGTGCTATCAATATCTTCTATTACCGATCAAATTGCAGAGGTAAAAAAGCAGAAGCCGTTATCTGTAAATCAGAATTTAAATATCTATTACACCTTAAATGAGAAGAACATTTTTGCGGTAGAAGCACAGCATTTATATCAAGATGAAGACCCTTTTTATGAGGCCGTTAGAAGTGAGTTCGCCTTTGTTGATATTTTTCCTGTAGATGAAAATCAGAACATATATAATATCAACCAGGCAAAAAATATAGTAACCAATAAGGTTGATGCCAAGGTGGATTATTATAGGGTTCTTGGAAATAAAAGCAACATAAATCTAACATTAGGTACCACGCAAAGCAATCAGAATTTTAATTCAAGTATATACCAGATTTTAGACAATGAAGAAACTTTGAATATGAATGGTGATGCGTTTGGCAATGAAGTCGCGTTTCATGTGTCTGATGTTTATGCAGGCTTACATTATAAAGTTATTTCTGGAATGTTCACCTTTAATCCTGGGGTTACGCTGCATCAATTCAATGTAAAAAATGAGCAGCTAGGTACAGTGGTCGAAGATAATTTGACGGCGTTATTGCCAGATTTATATATTAATGCACAACTTAAGAAATCGGAGAATATTCGTTTTAATTATCGTGTAACCCGTTCGTTTACAGATGTCAGTAATTTTGCACAAGGCTATGTGTTAAATAATTACAATTCGCTTTATAGTGGAAATCGAGATTTAGAGAGTGCACTTAACCATAACGTTTCGCTTAATTTCTTCAGTTTTAATATGTTTAATTTCACTAATATATTTGCGAACATAGCGTACACCAAAAGAATAGATGCTTTAAAAAGTGGCGTTGATATTATTGGTATTAACAGAGTAAGTAGTACCATCAATTCAAATTTTGAAGACGAATCATTAACCGCAAGCGGAAAATACGAACGTACATTTGGTAAAATAAAAGCATCTGTGCAAGGTAATTTAGGTTGGTCTACCACTAACAACCTTGTTGATAATCAGCAGCGAACCTCAAATTCATTGACACAGAATTATACAACCGCTTTATCTACTAATTTTAAGAATGCGCCAAATTTAGAATTAGGGTATAGATACACCGTTAATAATTATGAAAACGGAAATTTAGAAACAACCTTCTTCACAAGTAGACCTTATGTTCGTTTTGATGCCAGTTTTTTAAAGAACTTTATTTTCAACGTAGAGTATGATTATTATAATTATTCGGATAAGGAAGATACGATATCTAATACCTATAGTTTTCTAGAATCTACCCTAACATATCAGAAGAAAGATAGCCGATGGGAATATGGTATTAAAGGCACTAATTTATTGAATACTACAACACTTAATAGAGATAGTACAAACGAACTGTTTTTTAGCACACAAGCCTATTTTGTGCAACCACGCTATGTGCTACTGTCTGTGAAATATGATCTTTAAAAATCGAAAATTTAGGGTGCGAATTATCAAATCTTTTAAATGCGTTAATAAATAACATCATATTAAGATATTGAACTGAACATTTTTTCTATTTTTGCACCATAATTAAAATAAAGAGGAGGGATTTGACTGATTGCAACCTCTGTTTTAACCTAAGGGTATAAAACAAAAAAAATGCTAAAGCAGTTGATGCTGATATTACATCGCATCACACTTCTTTTCGGCATTCGTTCAAATCCTTTTAAGAATAAAAAAGATTGTTATGCCATATTTATTTACATCAGAATCTGTTAGTGAAGGACATCCGGATAAAGTTGCGGATCAAATCAGTGATGCGTTATTAGATAATTTTCTTGCTTTTGATCCAGAAAGTAAAGTTGCCTGCGAAACATTGGTTACTACAGGTCAAGTAGTATTAGCTGGGGAAGTAAAAAGTGATACGTATTTAGATGTACAGAACATTGCCCGTGAAGTCATTAATAAAATAGGATATACCAAAGGAGAATATCAGTTTAGTGGAGATTCTTGTGGTGTTATTTCTTTGATACATGAGCAGTCTCAAGATATTAACCAAGGTGTAGATCGTGGTTCTAAAGAAGAGCAAGGTGCAGGTGATCAAGGTATGATGTTTGGTTACGCAACTAGCGAGACCGAGAATTACATGCCGTTAGCGCTAGATATTTCACATAAAATTCTGCATACTTTGGCAGAAATGCGTCGCGAAAATAAAGAGATTACTTATTTAAGACCAGATGCTAAGGCACAGGTTACTATAGAATATTCAGATGCCAATGAGCCAATACGTATAGATACTATCGTAGTTTCTACACAGCACGATGCTTTTGATGCAGATGATGAGAAAATGTTGGCGAAGATTAAGTCTGATATTATTTCCATTTTAATTCCTAGAGTAAAGGCACAATTACCAGCAGATACTCAGAAATTATTCGATGATCAAATCAAATACCATATTAACCCAACAGGAAAATTTGTAATTGGTGGTCCTCATGGAGATACCGGATTAACAGGTAGAAAGATTATTGTTGACACTTACGGTGGTAAAGGAGCACACGGTGGTGGAGCTTTTAGTGGAAAAGACCCAAGTAAGGTAGACCGTAGTGCAGCTTATGCAGCGCGTCATGCAGCAAAGAATTTAATAGCAGCTGGTGTAGCAACTGAAATTTTAGTACAAGTAAGTTATGCTATTGGTGTGGTTGAACCAACATCAATTTATGTAGATACTTACGGTACGTCTAAAGTTGGTTTAAGTGATGGTGAGATTGCAAAAAAGGTAGCTCAGATTTTTGATATGAGACCGTTTGCAATTGAAGAACGTTTAAAGCTAAGAAACCCAATTTATTTAGAAACTGCCGCTTACGGACACATGGGGAAAACACCTGTAACTGTTACCAAGGTTTTCGAATCTCCTTATAATGGTCGTATAGAAAGAGAAGTAGAGCTGTTTACATGGGAAAAGTTGGATAAAGTAGATGAGATAAAAGCAGCGTTTAATCTTTAACGTTATTGCTAGTTGCCGATATTAATAAATAAAAAAATGCTCCGTGATACACGGAGCATTTTTTTTGCATTTTTTATAGATTCTACATTAAACCTAATTGCGAGGTGTCAAGCAATCTACCGCTCAGAACTCTCAGGTTAAAATCAGCTCACAAGACAATTAACATCTCTTCACAACAAGTATTATGCATTTTACCACAAAATATATTTTGTAGGAAAAGGATTACATATGTTTGATATATAATAATTAGAGAACCCCAAATCTCGCCACCTAAAAGATGAAATATTTTGTACTGGTATAAACCAAATATAGATGGTATTAAGTTCAAGTTGAAGCCCCAAAAGTCAACCTGATTTTAAAACTATTTAAAAGTATCGAGTCTTTAAAAAACCTATTAAAAATATAACTTAACCAACGAATGCCATGTTAAAACGATTTGCTTTTCCCTTAGCGGTATTTCTATGTATTGTACTGCAATCTTGCACAAAAGAAACAGACCTTATTTCAGGGTATGTTGTTTTAGATGCAACGAAAAAAGAATACCGTTCTTTAAACGTTAATCCAGATTTTAAAATTGAAAAATCTGAAGGAACAGTTGCATTGATTCCTTTTTCTGATTAGATTTAAATCCAGCTAAAAACTATTTTAATGAAAGACCAATTAATTCAAGACAATACAATTCAAGTTTATAAAAGTGATTTTTTCTCAGGCATTCTTATGCTGGCCAGAAAGTTATTTATGATATAATTTTAATCGTAATTGCGTGCAGTACTAATGTAATGCAGTAAACTGAGAAATAATATGACTATTTGGGGCATGCCATTTACGTGTATGTAAATTAAAGCCATTTCAATTAATGTAGAGCTTGTTAGAAAAACTTACACATTCTATTTTAGCCTATTATTTTGTTTTAAAGTAGGTGCCTCCTTCGATTAAGAATAAGCGGTCCAAATTTTTTTTGGTAGTTTTTATCCGTAATTCTGGACATGTTAAAATCTAAATAATCGAGTAAACTTTCTTAGATTTAAGACTTCAAACTCTTAAGACATGCCAAAGTTTACCATCAAACATTTTTTTACCCTAATTTTTCTTTCTACACTGATTATTTCCTGTAGAAAAACAGCACCTAAAGTTGCAGATGCCGAAGTCTCCGAAACTTATGTAGCGGATAACTACACCAAAAAAGAGGTAGATATCACTATGCGAGACGGCATAAAACTCCATACCACAATTTATTCTCCAAAGGATACTTCAAAAGAATATCCTATTATTATGCAAAGAACTCCTTATAGCTCTCAGCCATATGGAGCTGGGAAGTTCAAAGAAAAAATTGCACCAAATATTCACATGATGCAAGATGGCTATATTGTCGTCTATCAAGATGTGCGAGGGCGTTGGTTAAGCGAAGGGCATTATGAAAATATGCGTGCTTACAAGCCCAATAAAAAAACCGATCAAGATATTGATGAAAGCTCAGACACCTATGATACTATTGAGTGGTTGGTAAACAATGTAGAAAACAATAATGGCAATGTAGGTATTTGGGGAATTTCATATCCTGGATATTATTCTACATACGCAGTAGTAGATGCACACCCAGCTTTAAAAGCAGCTTCTCCACAGGCAAGTATTGCCGATTTCTTTTTCGATGATTTTCACCATAACGGAGCTTATTTATTAAGCTATTTTAGAGCAACCTCTTTATTTGGTACACCAAGACCAGATGGTGATAAACCAATAGATACGGCATGGTATGTATTACCAGAATTACCCACCGAAGATCAATACCAATTCTTTTTAGATGAAGGTCCGTTAAAGAATTTAGATCGCTTCTTTGAATATGAAACTACAGATACGCCACGTATGGCAAAAGAAGGTGTTACAGATGATTATTTCTGGAACGAGTTAAAAGAGCACCCTAATTACGATGAGCTTTGGCAAAGTCGCGGATTAATTCAGCATTTAAAAAATGTAAAACCAACGGTAGCTACAATGGTCGTTGCAGGAGAGTTTGATGCCGAAGATTTATACGGACCCTTAGAAACCTACAAGAATATTGAAAAGTACAATGCCGCTAATTATAATACTTTGGTTTTTGGACCGTGGGATCACGGCGGATGGGCAAGAAGAAAAGGGCAGAACATTGTTGGTAACTACTATTTTGGGGACGGAATTTCAGAATTTTTTCAAGAGAATATAGAAACTAAATTCTTTGATCATTTCTTAAAAGGAAGTGGAGATAAAAATAGCGGACTTCCGGAAGCTTATGTATTTGATACCGGAAAGAAAGATTGGAAGACGTATGATACATGGCCACCAGAAGGTGTAGTTAAAAAAGATATGTACTTATCTTCTGATCAAGAACTGACTACCGAGCCAAAAGCAGTTGAGGAAGTAAAATTCATAAGTGATATAAAAAAGCCTGTTCCTTATTCAGAGGATATTAAAACGGTTTTTACACCAAGAAAATATATGACCGATGATCAGCGTTTTGCAGCTCGTCGTGGCGATGTTTTGGTTTTTGAAACCGAAGTCATGGAAAATGATATGACCCTAGCCGGTGACATTCTAGCAAAGCTAAAAGTAGCCACAACAGGTACTGCAGCAGATTGGATTGTAAAAATTATTGATGTACACCCAGCCGATGAGCCTGGTTATGAAGGCATGCAAGACCACTTGAAAATGAGCAACTATCATTTAATGGTGCGTAGCGAAGTTTTGCGTGGGCGTTTTAGAAATAGTTTTGCTGAACCTGAGCCATTTGTGGCTAACCAAAAGACAGATGTAAACATAAAGCTGCAAGATGTTTTTCATACCATTAAAAAAGGACACAAATTACAGGTGCAAGTACAGAGCACGTGGTTTCCATTGATAGATTTAAATCCGCAGACTTACGTAGATAATATTTTCAACGCAGATGAGTCAGACTTTAAAACTCAAACACATACCGTTTTTACAGATTCTAGTATTGAGTTTTCGGTGTTGGAGTAGCGGTTTTAACCTATTTATGTTCTTATTTTTAAACTAAACAAACCACCAGACAAAAACTACTAAAATGAAAAAAGTAATCCAAACAATAGCGGTTATATTATTACTGATACCAGTAACTGCTGAAGCACAAAAAAGCAAAAAAGAAATAATTAACAAATTAGATTCTCAATTTGAAGTCTACAAAGGTATTGCAAATCAACTTTGGGAAAATCCTGAATTAGGATATCTAGAGGAGAACAGTTCAATTCTTTTACAAGAAAAACTTAGTGCAGCCGGATTTAAAATTGAAAAAGGTGTAGCAGGAATACCTACTGCCTTTACGGCTACTTATGGCTCAGGTTCGCCTGTAATTGGTATATTAGGAGAGTTTGATGCTCTGCCAGGTATGTCTCAATCTGCAGAGCCATTCAAAAAATCTAGAGTTGTCGATGCACCTGGTCAAGCTTGTGGTCATCATTTGTTCGGTACTGGTTCAATGGCAGCAGCAATAACAGTTAAGAATTGGCTGGCTGATTCTAAAAAATCAGGAACGATAAGATTTTATGGAACTCCAGCGGAAGAAGGAGGTTCCGGAAAAGTTTATATGGTCAGAGCTGGTCTTTTTGATGATATTGATGCTATTGTTTCTTGGCATCCAGGCGATGAAAACACTTCAAATCCTAGCACGAATTTGGCAACGATATCTGGAAAATTTAGATTTAAAGGAGTTTCTTCACACGCTGCTGCAGCACCTGAATTAGGTCGTTCTGCCCTTGATGGGGTAGAAGGAATGAACGATTTGGTGAATATGCTTAGAGAACATACTACCGAATCTACCCGTATTCATTATGTAATAACTAAAGGAGGTGATGCTCCCAATATTGTACCTGAAGAAGCTGAGGTTTATTATGTTGTTCGCCATTCAAATAGAAAAGAAGTAAAAGCGGTTTGGGATAGAGTTATTAAAGCAGCAGAAGGAGCTGCCATAGGAACGGAAACAGAAATGTCTTACGAGATTATTGGTGGAACTTATGAGCGTTTGCCAAATGAGGTTCTTGCAACATTAATGCATGATAATATGAAATTGGTTGGTGGTGTAAACTACACCAAAGAAGAAATAAAGTTTGCCGAAGAAATCCAGAAAACTTTAAAAACACCAAAACTTATCGAAAGTGCCAGTGAAATTAAACCAATGGTATTTACTTATGGTAAGGCATCTGCCGATACCGGTGATGTTAGTTGGAATGCACCGACAGCTGCCGTAAGAGCTGCCACTTGGGTGCCAGGAACTCCTCCTCATAGTTGGCAAGCCGTCGCAGCTGGCGGAACAGATATTGGATTCAAAGGAATGATGGTTGCAGC
>Ga0207888_100589_pt1 | contig 10228 bp, 8 predicted proteins | sample LinPmetageLP43_FD_184055 | JGI IMG/M metagenome (GOLD analysis project Ga0207888, IMG submission 184055) | Marine viral communities from the Pacific Ocean - LP-43 (SPAdes) | ecosystem: Environmental > Aquatic > Marine > Oceanic | place: Pacific Ocean | collected 2010-08-27 | reverse complement strand
GATTTAAATATTAAGGAATATGAAAAACAATTTGAGGCCTTGCTTGATAATAGGTAATATTTTAATCTAAACATGAAAACAGCCCTCGTCCTTACCGTCAAAAACGAAGTACGCTTATTGCGCAATAATCTGTTGTACCATAAGGCTGTAGGAATATGTCATGCCTTTATTTATTTTGATGATAGTACGGATGGTGGAAAAAAATCCATCTCTGATCTTGAATTTGTTACCCTTCAAGATTCGGTTTCAGCAGAAAAATATTCGGGTAATCCTTATCTCAAAAAATTTACATCACAGGCAAAGGAGCACCATACCGCAAGACAGTGTTTAAACACCTATGATGCCTTAGCGCAAAGTAAAAAATTGGGCTATGATTGGCTTATCTCTATTGATGCCGATGAATTAGTGGCCACAACTGTGCATACAGTATCTAATCTCTCTGATTTTTTTAATAAAGTGCCTACAAATGTTACAGTAGTCAATTTTGAAACACGGGAAGCATTGCAGCGTAAGCTGCGGTACAATAGTGTATTTGCCGAAGAAACGCTTTTTAAAGCCCAGCACACCTACAGGAGCCGATTTAAAAACATTACAAAAAGCATCTACAATCCTTTTACAAAGGAGCAGGAAGTTTTTTCCTATTGGTTTGGTCAGTACTTAGGTAAAGGCGCTATCAAAGTAAAAAGTGAGCTTATTCCATACAATGTACATCGCTATCGTCATCAGGATGGCACAAAACCCGTGCAACTCAATGCAGGGTATCTTTTGCACTATCATGCGTATGACGCGGACGATTTTATAAAAAAATTCACGAATTTTTCTAATAGACCTACTACGTATTTAAGTGGTACTAAAGTACAGAGATTAAAGTTGTTATTACGCGATGTGGTGAATAATAGTGGAATGAACCAAGAAGCACTGGAAACCTATTTTAAAGAAAACGTGATGTTCAGTAAAAAGGAAGTACAGCGCTTACAAAAAAATCGATATTTAGGATTTTTTAAAAGAAATCCCCCTCCTTTACAGGAAATAACAACAGTACAACAGGTTTTCCGAACAAAAATTGATCTTTCTTGAGCAAACCCTTACACATCGTCATCTTTGATGGTAGTCTGGCTACCACTACTTTTATTAGTAGGTTAGCGCATGGCCTGGCGAGCCATCATACCATTAGTTTTATAGGGTTTGGTGGCAAACCAAAAACACGCAGTTCCCGTATCGCGTATTATGATATAGGGACTTCGGAAAAACCCATTGCGTTGTTTCTGTTGAGTTTACAATACGCATTTCAACTAGTTGTTAAAAAAGGGAATATAGGAATGCTTTTTAAAATATTGGCGCGCATCGTAACCAACCAAAAAGATGCATTAAAACAACAAAACCTCAATAGTGTCTTGGCTATGCTACAACCCGATATGTTTCACGTACAGTGGCCTTCCTTATTGCCGTGGTGCGAAGCGGTTATTGAAAACAACGCCATAAAAGTTGTGTTAAGCCAGCGTGGCTATCAGCACAACGTTCGGCCTTTTGTAGCTAATGAAAATATGACCTATCTAAAAAATGTGTATCCCAAAATTGATGGGTTTCATTCCGTTTCTAATGCGATGACACAGGTGGGGGATGCTATCTACAACGCACCTCATAAAATTGACCGGGTGGTGTATTCAGGGTTCGATTTCACACTATTGCCATTTCAAAAGACATATAAAAAAAATAGTACATTACAAATGCTATCTGTGGGAAGGCCGCACTGGGTCAAAGGGTACCCTTATGTATTACAGGCTTGTAAACTTTTGAAGGAACAAGGCGTTTCTTTTAAATATACCGTCATTGGAGCCTCTCAAAATGAAGAATTACGCTACCTAGTGTCATCCTATGGGCTCGATGAATATGTAGTATTAACCCAAAGAATACCTCAAAAAGACGTTTATGAACAGATGCAATCTAGTGATGTACTGTTGTTCCCATCCCTAAAGGAGGGATTGCCCAATGTTGTGGTTGAATCTATGGCGCTTGGATTACCAGTGATTGCTACAGATTGTGGTGGGGTTTCTGAGTTATTGAACGATTCCACGGGATGGACCATCCCCACCAGAGATCCTGAAGCTTTAGCAGCGGCAGTGCAGGAGTTTACAAAAACGACCGATGCACAAATTATGGAACAACGTATAAACGCGCGACAAAAAGTGGAGCAGCAGCATGGGATTGCTGCGATGCTAGCGGGTATGGAGGGATTGTATCGTGAGGTTGTGGGAGAATGAGGTTGTAAATGGGTTATTGGTATAGGTGTTTGATTTAATGGAAGGTAGGGATGTTTATTTAGGATTTGGGTACGTTTTTGAAATTAGGCTTTTACACCCCTAAAGTCCCCTCAAGGGGACAACACACCAACTCCCTTGGGAGTTGGTATTAAACTATTGCTTTTAGGGAAAACCAACGCCGCACCTTTGGTACGGTATTCTTAAAATTGTCCCCTTGAGGGGACTTTAGGGGTGTCCAGCAAAAACTCAAATCAATAGAACAAGTTTTCCGTTTTAGATCCTACTACCAATTAGTGCTAGGGGTGTCCGCTCCCCAATAGTTCCATTTGCTAAGACAACAATTTGCCACTCAAAACTTTAATTCGCTATCAACCCCTTTCCAAAATATGTATCTTTGTTGCTTGTTGAGACTCCATGCCTACCATTAAAACACCCATCATACCGCAACGCCCTACTTTTGCCAAGGTGCGGGCACCTCACGAACTGCATAAAGAGGCGCTTTGTGTTTTTGCTGCTACTGGTTTTTTCTTGGATACCGATACCTTTTTTAAAGATAAAATGGTGCTGCCACCAGCGTCCCATTGTGAGCTGGATTCCGAGGGTTATTTTGTGAAAAGTACGCCTTGGTTTCAATGGCATTATACACCAAAAGCGCTATCGTTTGATGCCGCGCTGGAAAAATTCACCACCTTGTTTGAAACGATTATGGCCGAACAGGTTGGTACAAAAAAGGTCATCTTACCGGTGTCTGGAGGGCTAGACAGTCGTACCCAGGCAACGGCATTGCAGTACTTAGAAAAAAAAGTACATGCCTATAGTTATGATTTTAAAGGAGGGTACCCTGAAACGACTATTGGAAAAAAAATAGCGAAGGCGTGTCGTTTCAGTTTTGAAGCGTTTCCTATAGGGAAAAGCTACCTTTGGGATTGTATTGACCAATTGGCTGCTGTAAATGATTGTTACAGCGAGTTTACCCATCCACGTCAAATGGCGATTTTTAAGAAATATGAGGCAATGGGCGAGGTGTTTTCGTTGGGCCATTGGGGCGATGTACTGTTTGATGGTATGGGAACCGAACAGCTGTCTCAAGAAAAAGAAGTCGAATATCTGCTCAAAAAAATCATTAAAAAAGGAGGGAAGGAACTTGCTACTTCACTGTGGCAAGAATGGCAGCTGGATGGCGATTTTGAAAGCTATTTACGGGGTAGGGTGCAAAAACTATTACAAGGAATTCCTATTACCCATACAGGAGCAAAAATACGCGCCTTTAAATCGTTGTATTGGGCACCTCGATGGACGGCGGTAAACTTAGCCGTATTTGAAGCACAACATCCCGTTACTTTACCCTACTTTGATGATCGTATGTGCCAATTTATCTGTACGGTACCAGAAGAATACCTGGCAGACCGCAAGCTACAGATAGCATATATAAAAAAGCGTAACCCTGCTTTGGCTAAAATTACTTGGGAACAAAATAAGCCGTACAACCTGTATGATTTTAAAAAAAACAAAGCGCCCCGTAATCTTCCGTATCGGGCACTTCAAAAACTAAAACGTGAGACAAAAAAAACAATAGGAAATCCGTACATTCAGCGTAATTGGGAGTTGCAATTTTTGGGTGCCGAAAACGATGCTCACTTACAATCCTATTTGTTCAAGGGTAGGCTGCAAGCACTGGTTTCAACAAAAACGGTACAACAGTTTTACGATAACTTTAAGCGAAAGGATGCTGTGTACTATTCGCATCCTGTGAGTATGTTATTAACACTTTCTTTAAAAATGGAGCAATTACATGATTAAAAAAGTGAACATCCTCTATACCATCCCCAATTTTAAAACAGCGGGCAGTCAATTTGTACTATTGGAACTTTATAAACGCATTGACCGAACATATTTTAATCCGTATGTTTTGGTAGAAAAATTCCCGGCTATTTTCCCTGCTGAAATTCCTGAAGAAGAACGCCTGCACATACCCGAAGATGCAGGAAAACGAAAGTATATTAATGCGTTGGCAACTTTATTGAGAGCAAAAGATATTTCAATTGTACACTCCTGGGATTACAAGTCGAACAGCATAGAAGCGTTGGCGTGCATAAAAGCACGGGTACGCTATGTATACACAAAAAAAAATAATGCTTGGTCTAAACGATGGTTAACCAAAAGCATCTTATCCGGCCATGTAGTCTATAATAACCCTGAAATGAAAGACCGGTTCTTTTCTCATTTCCTGCTGAAAAAAAAGAGTTCCTTTATCCCGCACGGAGTGGATACGTCGGTATTTACCAAACTTGCAACCGATAAGAAAACCAATGACTTTATTATAGGCTGTATAGGCGTTATTGGCGAGAATAAAAATCAGTTATTAGTCTTGAAAGCACTGGGTAACTTACCAAAGAATGTTGTGCTTCATTGCTACGGAAAGGAAGAGGAAAGGTATAGGGCAGCCTTAGATTCGTTTATTGAAACTAACGGACTACAGGACCGTGTTTCTTTTAAGGGTTTTGTTGACAACGAGGATATACCGAAGGTGCAAGCAACGTTTAATGTTTTGGTGCTCGCCAGCAAAAATGAAGGTTTGCCGCTTTCTATACTCGAAGCCATGGCGTGTGGGGTTCCCGTGCTCTCTTCCAATTCTGGCGGAGGAGCGATGTATTTGTTACAGGACCATGCCGGTGGTTTTATTTTTGAGTCCGAAGCCGAGTTGGTTTCACAACTCCTTCAGTTATATGAACATCCAGAACTTTGTACCCAATTAGGGGCTGCAGGCCGAAAACGAGTACAGGAACATTTCAGTATCAAAAAAGAAGTAAACGCGTACAAAGAATTGTATCTTTCGCTCCTTACATAAATGGCACGCTTTAACAAACATATCATCATTGTAGGATCTGCCAGAAGTGGCACCAGTTGGTTAGCCGAAACCATTGCCAAGCAACATCGCTACCGCAGTCTTTTTGAGCCCGAACACGAATTCAATACCCAAAAAGGACATGTATTGTGCGATCTACTGGTAACGGAAACAACAGGGTTTGAAGCGGGAAAGTCCTATTTAAAAAAAGTATTTGCTAACCGTGTTGACAATGATTGGATTGCCCAAAATAGCCATAGAAAGTGGAAACGTCATTTATGGCCCCTTATCCCCAAAAAGTTTGTGATAAAATTTGTGCGTTGCAATCTAGCCGCACACTATATGCACCGTGCGTTTGGTATTCCGGTGCTTCACATCGTTAGAAATCCATACGAGGTTTTGCACTCGCAGCAACGGGTCGCTTTCCCATGGTTGTATGATTTAAAGCGGTTTGCAAATGATAAAGAGTTGGTAGCGCTATTGGAGACCGAGTTTAATTTTAAGTTTGACACAAATTCCCATACTACTGCGTTAGAAAAATTGACAGTCCGCTGGTGCATTGAGAATGTTGTGCCTTTAAAGATACAACGGGCAGAAAACGCCAATTATCGCGTACTTTACTATGAGGAGCTGAGAAAAGATGTGCAGGTTTTTCTAAATGTATGCCAAGATTTTGACTTGGCACCCCTTGCTAACATTGACGAAGCCTACACAGCACCTTCTTCTAAAACACACCCAAAAAGTGCTATTATAAAAGAGGGAGCAGTCCGACCAAGCTTCTCTCCAGAAGAACTAAGCCGTATCAATCGTATTTTAGATACATTTGCTGTAACTATGTACCCAAGACAAATCTAAAAGCCCATGCGTATCGGTATTATACTTTCACAAACGCCAGGCTATTCTGAAACCTTCTTTACCTCAAAGATACAAGGGTTACAATCGCATGGGTGTACAGTACAACTCTTTGTACAGCATGTCACAAAAGACTTTGCGCTGTGTCCCGTAAAAGTGGCGCCCAAAGTACATACCATTGCTATACTACAACTATTTAAAATGGGGTGGGTGTATGCTACACTGCTACCTCATTTAGGACGCGTGCTAAAATTTATAAAATTGGAACGTGCTGAAGGTACTACGACTGTAAGCCTTCTTAAAAAAATATTCTTGAACGCCCACTTATTGAAAGCGCAGCTGGATTGGGTGCACTTTGGTTTTGCCACCCAAGCCTTGGGGAGCGAATTAGTAGCAAAAGCCATTGGCGCAAAGATGGGGGTGAGCTTTCGCGGGTTTGATATCAATGTATATCCTATAAAATTTCCAGGCTGCTATAATAGGGTATGGAAGCACGTGGATAAAGTGCATAGTATTTCAAATTATTTATTTGATAAAGCGATTGGATTGGGGTTACCATCCCACACATCTCATGCGATCATAACTCCTGCTGTCGCCTTAAATAAATTGTTAACCACGGCTACTGTCGTAACTAACGAAGTGATTACCTTGGTGACCATTGCCCGGCTCCATTGGATAAAAGGACTTGATACGGCCATAGCGGCCGTGAAATTGCTAAGGGAGGCTGGGTTCACTTTTAAATACCATATTATTGGCGACGGATCCACTAAAGAACAAGAGCGGTATCTTTTTCATGCATACGAGTTGGGTGTACAAGATTGTATCGTTTTTCATGGTGCCTTATCCCATACAGAAACGCTCCAATTTTTAAAGCGCGCCGATATCTATGTGCAGCCCAGCGTAAATGAAGGGTTTTGTAATGCCGTTTTAGAGGCACAAGCTTTAGGGAAACTTGTAATAGCGAGCAATGTAGGGGGGTTACCAGAAAATATCGTGGATAAAGAAACAGGGTGGCTCGTGCCTGAAGGAGCACCTGCTGCGCTAGCTGAAAAAATTAGAGATACCTTACAACTGCCTTTAGAAGAAAAGCAAGCTGTTGCGCAAAAGGCGATCGCTCGTGTACAAGCACATTTTACCATAGAAAAGCAGCAAAAGGCATTTGTTCAATTTTATGCTGAAGAAATAGGATGAAGTTATATGTACCCCTTAAAATACATCCCAAACGGCAGCAATTATTTCCGTTGTTAAAACCTTTTGAAAAAGGGGCTGGATTTACAGATGCTAAGCGAATAGCGCTCTATGGAATTTCAGAAAAGGAAGTTTCTTTTGTGACCACCTTAGAGGCCGCCGACTATGTTGTACTGCCCATGTCATGGAATTTTTATCAAGCACAGCACAAAATGGCTGAGGTAGAAAAAGTCATCTTGAATGCGCAGCGTGCTGATAAGAAAGTACTTTCGTTTATGACGGGGGATTTTGGTGTTAGCATTCCAGATTATGAGAATATTATTGTTTTTAGAAATAGCGGACACCGTTCAAAATTGCCTGCTACGCATATAGGTATGCCCGCTTTCATACCAGATCCACTACCCAAAATTTTTAAGACCGAAACCCTAACGATCCGTCCTTATACCCAAACGCCAACGGTTGGTTTTTGTGGGCAGGCAGATCGTACGATGGTGACTCGTATAAAAGAGTTGGCTCAGACTGCCACTCGCAACTTAGCATCCTATATAGGGCGTGATAGGAGGGATCCACAACAGGTGCTTTCCACTTCGTATCTACGGGCGTCGCTATTGCACTCATTAGAAAAAGCACCTGCGATAACCACTAATTTTATCTACCGAAAAAAATATAGGGCGGGTGCCACCACGCAGGTAGCACGACAAAAAACAACACTGGAATTTTATGAGAATATGCAGCAGAGTGATTATGTTGTGTGTGTACGGGGTGCAGGTAATTTTTCGGTACGATTTTATGAAACCTTGGCGATGGGCCGTATTCCGGTATTTGTGAATACCGATTGTTTATTGCCGCTTGATAGTCGCATTGACTGGAAAAAGCACGTGGTTTGGGTGGATTATAAAGATCGGGATAGAATAGCAGAAAAGATGTTGGCGTTTCATCATGCCTTGAGTGCGACCGCTTTTGAAAAGCTACAGCATGATAACCGAACCCTTGGGAAAGATACCTTAACTTTGGGGGGATTTTTTAAACAATATCTTCATCAAACGTTTTAGCCTAACTCATGCTCTTTAACTCCTTAGACTTTGCCCTTTTCCTCCCTATTGTTTTTATACTGTATTGGTTTGTATGCAAAAAAAGTAGCAAGGCGCAAAATATATTGCTGGTAGTAGCCAGTTATGTGTTTTATGGCTGGTGGGATTGGCGCTTTCTCTTATTGATCGTATTCAGCACCGTTGTGGATTATGGCATTGGGCTTGCCCTTTTCAAAGAAACTCGTAGGGTGCACCGTAAATGGCTATTAGGCGCCAGTATTCTGGTTAATATTGGGTTGCTCGGTTTCTTTAAATATTACAATTTTTTTCTGGATAGTTTTGTACAAGCCTTTTCTTTTGCGGGGAGCTCCTTTGAGGTGGATCGTTTGGATATTATTTTGCCAGTGGGTATTTCATTTTACACCTTCCAGACCTTGAGTTATACCATAGATGTGTACCGAAGGAAACTCGAACCCACCAAAAATTTTATTGCTTTTACAGCATTTGTCTCCTTCTTTCCACAGTTGGTCGCAGGTCCCATAGAACGCGCTACCAATTTACTGCCGCAGTTTTTTAGAAAAAGGAAATTTAACAGCGATCAGGCCATAATAGGAGTCAAACAGATCATTTGGGGATTGTTTAAAAAGATTGTGATTGCCGATAACTGTGCACAGTATGCCAATGAAATTTTTAATAATTATGACACGCTTAGTAGCGGTACTTTGTTGCTTGGAGCCTTTTATTTTGCCTTCCAGATCTATGGTGATTTTTCTGGCTATAGTGATATTGCGATAGGGACGGCACGCTTATTTGATTTTAAATTGATGACCAACTTTAGGTATCCTTATTTTTCACGTGATATCGCAGAGTTCTGGCGACGCTGGCATATCTCGCTATCTACCTGGTTTCGGGATTATGTGTATATCCCTTTGGGCGGGAGTAGGGGTAGTAAACTGTTTCAGGTGCGCAATGTATTTATTATTTTTATTGTTAGCGGATTTTGGCATGGTGCCAATTGGACCTTTATCGTTTGGGGTGCACTCAATGCGCTGTTTTTCATCCCCCTATTACTAACAAATCGTAACCGCAAATACACAGATACAGTAGCAGAACATAAGGTACTCCCTTCTATGCGGGAGTTGGTGACCATGCTAGGTACCTTTGTGGTGGTGCTTTTTGGGTGGATCTTCTTTAGGGCAGACACTATAGGGGTGGCATTCCACTATATACAACGGATTTTTCTGTTTGAATTTGACATGGAAATTTTGACAATTGAGCGCTATCCCTTCGAAATTTTACCTTTTATTAGTATTTTATTGTTGTTTGAATGGTTTTCAAGAACCAAAGAGTTTCCTTTGTATTCAGAAAAATATGAGCTTGTGAAGGTTTGCGGGGTTATCGGGATGATACTGGTCTTCGGGAGTTTTTCACAAATACAGGATTTTATCTATTTTCAATTTTAAATGAAGCGATTTTTCACCTACATAACACTACTTATTGGAGCAATGATAGCCTTAATGTATGTTCTGGATTGTGCGTACACCTATGTTTACAACCATGGCGCTTACCGCAATAAGGTTATGTGGGTACGGGACATGGAGGGTGTGAATGTGGATTATATCCTTCTGGGTTCTTCCCGTATGAATTATCATATTGATCCTATCCAAATTGAAGCTGCGACTGGAAAAAAAGGCCTGAACTTAGGTGTGAATGCCTTTTCAAGTTTTGAATCGTATCTTATGTTGAAAGAATTTTTGAGAAATAATGATACAAAAAGGGTTTTTGTACAAGTAGATAATCTTGTATCTGATGACGACCCAGACAGGGAAGGGGAAAAGACATGGATACCATACCTCGATGAGGATTATGTATATAAAGAATTTAAACGATATGGGATTGAATATAGCCTGTATAGAAGAATTCCTTTTTATCGTTTTCAAAAGTTTGAATCAAGGATAGGATACAGAGATGTACTAGCGAGTGCATTAGGGAGTGGACATCAATATGAGCCTACGTTTGGTTATACGCCAACAATTGGAGTACTAAATGGA
>Ga0207888_100581_pt1 | contig 10343 bp, 11 predicted proteins | sample LinPmetageLP43_FD_184055 | JGI IMG/M metagenome (GOLD analysis project Ga0207888, IMG submission 184055) | Marine viral communities from the Pacific Ocean - LP-43 (SPAdes) | ecosystem: Environmental > Aquatic > Marine > Oceanic | place: Pacific Ocean | collected 2010-08-27 | reverse complement strand
TGAGCTTCAACATGTTAAAGAACAATTAGATTCTAAATCGCTATGCGCCATTGGCGAAATAGGTGTTGATCTTTATTGGGACTCTTCAACAAAAGAAATACAAAAAGAAGCTTTTGCTCAACAGATAAGATGGGCTAAAGAATACGATTTGCCAATCGCAATACATTGTCGTGATGCTTTTGCAGAGGTTTTTGAAGTACTCGAAGCTGAAAAAAGCGAAAAATTACGCGGTATATTTCACTGCTTTACCGGTACAATAGAAGATGCTCATAAAGCCATCAGTTATAATTTAAAGTTAGGAATAGGTGGAGTTGTTACTTTTAAAAATGGAAAAATCGATAAGTTTCTGAAAGAGATCGACTTAAAACACATTGTTTTAGAGACAGACTCCCCCTACCTTGCTCCCGTTCCCTATAGAGGCAAGCGTAACGAAAGTAGCTACCTCATTAATGTTGCCGAAAAACTAGCTGAAATTTACGGTGTATCAATAGAAACTGTTGAAGAAATCACCACTAAAAATGCTAAAAACATATTTAGACTTGATTGATCTTTAAAATATTTCGTTCTTTACGCTTCAACAAAATTAGAATCTGTGTCAAAATTTGACTCCATAAGACCCTATCACGATTCTGAAGTGCACGAAGCACTACAGACGTATTACAGGCACCCTATGTTTCAGGCGCTTTTACAATTTACGTTTCCAGATAAATCGCATCGGGAAATTAAAGAAATTATTGACTCGTGTCAATCAATCTATGATTTTCAAAGCAAAGTAATTTATCGTTCTGTACATAAGGTTATGGAGAAAAGCACCAATGGCTTTTCTACTTCTGGTTTTGATGATTTACAAAAAGGAAGACCTTATTTTTATTTATCCAATCACCGGGATATCATATTAGACACTTCTTTTATAAATGTTGCTCTTTATGATCACGACTTGGTTATGACCGCTTCAGCAATTGGTGACAATCTTGTGCAAAAACCTTTTTTATTGGCATTAGCACGATTAAACCGAAGTTTTATGGTTCAGCGCAGCTTGACTCCACGTGAGATGTTGATGAGTTCTAAAAATCTTTCAGAATACTTGCAATTTCTCCTTTACAAAAATCAATCTATTTGGATGGCGCAACGGGAAGGCCGTACAAAAGACGGGAGCGACAAAACACAGCAGGGTGTTTTAAAAATGGCGGCGATGGCTCGTGGTAATAAACCAGTTTTAACCTACTTAAAAGAGCTCAATATAAGACCAGTTGCAATATCATATGAATTTGACCCTACCGATATTTTAAAAATGCCGGAGCTTATTGCAAAAAGCGAAGACATAGCTTATGTAAAAAGCAATAATGAAGACTTCAACAGTATTTTACGTGGTGCTTTAGGAACAAAAAAGCGCATTCATATTGCTGCAGGTAAATTAGAATCTTCCGTATTTGATGAGATTGACGCATCTGAACTTTCTGACAATGATAAATTACAGGAATTAGCTAAACGAATAGATCACGAAATTTACCGCATCTATAAATTATGGCCTTCTAATTATGTCGCATACGACTTATACCACAATACAGATCAATTTGCGCACACGTATACTGAGCGTGACAAACGAAGCTTTGAGCGCAGACTGGAACGTCGTGTAGATCCGGAAAGTGAAGTTGCCAAAGAGAATTTTTTATTGATGTATGCAAACCCGGTGATTAACAAACTCAAAAGTCTTGAGCAAACAACCTAAAATCCTACTGATTTATACCGGTGGAACCATCGGTATGATTAAAGATTTTGAAACCGGAGCCCTAAAAGCTTTCGATTTTAAAGATTTGCTAGAAAAAATACCTGAGCTTCGCTTACTTGAATGTGAGATTGAAACGACAAGTTTTGAGCAACCTATAGATAGTTCTAATATGAACCCAGATCTTTGGGTGGATTTATGCAACATCATAGAGTCTAATTATGATCGCTGTGATGGTTTTGTTATTTTACATGGTAGCGACACGATGAGCTACACCGCTTCTGCATTAAGCTTTATGTTAGAAAACCTATCTAAACCTGTTATTTTCACGGGCTCACAATTACCTATAGGTGATTTACGTACAGATGCTAAAGAAAATCTAATCACAGCAATACAAATAGCTGCGCTACGCAAACGCAATCGCTCCTACATAACTGAAGTGGGTTTATATTTTGAATATAAACTTTATCGCGGTAATCGCAGCTCTAAAATTAGCGCAGAGCATTTTGAAGCTTTTAAATCGCCCAATTATCCGCCACTGGTAACCTCTGGCGTGCACCTAACTATTGAAGATGAAAAACTACTACCTTACAAAAGAAAGAAGCTAATTGTACACCGTGAATTAAAAACAGATATTATGGTGGTTCATTTGTATCCTGGTATCAGCCAAAAGATGCTAACTTCTTTGTTAAATAATCACGAATTTAGCGGGGTTATTTTATTAACATTTGGTTCTGGAAACAGCACAACATCCCCTTGGTTTATTGAATTACTGAAAAAAAATATACAAATAGGAATACCGGTAGTTAACATAACACAGTGTACATGGGGTAGCGTTCAAATGGGTAATTATGAGACGAGTACAGGCCTCAAGAACCTGGGTGTAATCTCAGGAAAAGACCTAACAATTGAAGCCGCAATAACAAAAATGATGTATCTAAACAGTCAAAATTTGTCTCCGAAGGTCTTTAAGACTATATTTGAAACATCGCTAAGAGGTGAAATGAGTTAATGCGAAGAATCACATCAACCCAGCAAACCTTTTGGAAATCGATATTTTTTTTGTTAATTGGCAATCATTCTAAAGAATGTATTCGGCCTTAAAAAGAGAGGTGGCCGAGTGGTCGAAGGCGCACGCCTGGAAAGTGTGTATACGTCAAAAGCGTATCGAGGGTTCGAATCCCTTCCTCTCTGCTAATTTTTAATATTTGAATAATTAATTTTATATCTTTATCCCTTTACTAACTAAATTTTTAAGATCAAAAGCAATGAAAAGAGTATTTTCTATTCTAGTAATCACAGCTGTAATCGCGTTAGGCAATCTTACGGCTCAAGCAAATACTGCACCTTTAATGACTGCTAACACAGTTATTGCAGCAGCAGTTCAAGACGAAGCAGCAGATGAGGCAGTAGCCGATACTGACGAAGAGTCTTTATCATTCACTCAAGAGTTAAAAAAGCGTTTTATAGAAGGTGGTCCTGGCTTTATGGGTATCGTTCTTTTATGTTTAATTTTAGGTCTTGCTATTGCAATTGAGCGTATTATTTACTTAAACCTTGCAACTACAAACTCAGCTAAATTAGCTCAAGATGTAGAAGATGCACTTAACAGTGGTGGTATTGAAGCTGCCAAAGAAGTATGTCGTAATACAAGAGGTCCAGTAGCATCTATTTACTACCAAGGTCTCGACCGTGTTGATGAAGGTGTTGACGCTGCAGAAAAAGCTGTTGTAGCTTACGGTGGTGTTCAGATGGGTCTTCTTGAGAAAAACGTTTCTTGGGTTTCTCTATTTATCGCTCTTGCACCAATGCTTGGTTTCATGGGTACGGTAATTGGTATGATTCAGGCGTTTGATAAAATTGAAGCTGCGGGTGACATGCAACCTTCTCTTGTTGCAGGTGGTATTAAAGTAGCACTTTTGACAACTGTATTTGGTCTTATCGTTGCGATTATACTTCAAATTTTCTATAACTACATTGTTGCTAAAATTGACAGCATTGTAAATGATATGGAAGATGCTTCTATCACTTTGATAGATATGCTTGTTCGTTACAAGAAGTAATAATCCCTCTTTAAATACATAGTATATTATGTTACATAAAATATTAAAAATTGTTGCACTCATTCTGTCTGTTCTTGGAGCCATTTGGCTTGTAAGAATCATCATGGCAGGTGATTCAGCAATCACAGATTCAGCAGATTTACAAGACGGTCTTGTAACACCATTTATCTATATTGCTTATCTAACTATAGCTATAGCAATAGTTTTTGTACTGGTATTCGTTCTGAAAAATTTATTCAGCAGCGGATCTTCCTTAAAAAGTACATTGATTGGATTGGGTGCGTTTCTAGCCGTTGTAGTAATTTCATATGTTTTGGCTTCTGGAGAAGAAGTGCAATTACGTGATGGAGATGTACTATCTGCAAGCGCTTCAAGATGGGTAGAAGCTGGTATATATGCTTTCTACATTCTTGCAATAGTTGCCATTGGTGCAATGGTATTCTCAGGCGTGAAGAAATTAGCTAAATAACTATAAAGAAGTAATTATGGCAAAAAGATCAGCACCAGAAGTTAATGCAGGTTCGATGGCAGACATTGCCTTCTTACTACTCATTTTCTTTCTGGTTACCACAACAATTGAGACAGATAGCGGTATTAGCCGTAAATTACCCCCGGAACAAGAGGAAAATCAACCTCCACCACCGGTTATTAAAGAACGTAATTTATTTACAGTTATCGTAAACAGTAACGATGAATTACTTGTAGAAGACAAGGTAATGGAGCTTAAGGATTTAAGAGCTGCAGCGGTAGCATTCTTAGACAATGGAGCTGAAGATTGCTCGTATTGTCAGGGAGCTAAAGATCCCAGCTCATCAGTAAATCCTACAAAAGCTATTATTTCATTAGTAAATAATCGCGGTACTTCCTACAAACGTTATATTGCAGTACAAAATGAACTTGTTGCTGCTTATAATGAATTGAGAGACCGTGTAGCTACGAGTCAATACGGCGAATCCTTTACCAGTTTAGAAGCTCGTTATAATGATCCTCGTACAACACAGGAGAACAAGGATAAGCTTAAGCCTAAGATTGAAGCAATACAGGAATTATATCCTGAAAAGCTTTCTGAAGCTGAGCCTAAGAAAAGTTAAGAACCTATAACATTAAAATTTATGTCTAAGTTTAATAAGAAAAAAAGTGGTGATTTGCCAGCTATTTCTACGGCATCACTTCCAGATATTGTTTTCATGTTACTGTTCTTCTTTATGGTTGCAACAACAATGCGTGAAACAACCTTGATGGTAAAAAATAATTTGCCTACAGCAAACCAAGTTGAAAAACTCGACAAAAAAGACCTTATTATGTATATCTACGCTGGGAAACCTGTAGATCGCTATCAAGGTACTTATGGGACTTCTGCAAAAATTCAATTAAATGATAAATTTGCAGATGTTGGAGAGATTCAAGATTTTATTTATCAAGAACGTGCGAGTAAGAGAGAGGAGTTAGTACCCTTTCTTACTACAGCTCTTAAAGTAGACGGAGATAGTAAAATGGGCCTTATTTCTGATATTAAGCAGGAATTGAGAAAAGCAAATGCACTTAAGATTAACTACGTTACCAAATCTGGTGATGCAGTTAAGATGAACTGATACTCTTTTGCAAGAGTTGATTCACATCTCTTAAAATTTATATTTAAAACGTTCTGTATTTTCAGGACGTTTTTTTTTGTTTCTTTAATATCTCAGAACACCAAAATACTTATGCGTTTAAAATCATCATTTAAGTTGATTATTTTTTTACTTATGAGCTTTTCAGTATTGGCTCAAGATAGCCTTGTACAAGTTATTGATACCGCTGAAGTTTATAAGAAATACAGAGAAGATCAATTTTACCTTGGAGTTACATTCAACCTGCTTACGAATAAGCCTAAAGAAATGGAGCAGAATGGCTTTAGTGGTGGAATTCACTTTGGTTTCATACGCGATATGCCGATCAATAAACAAAGAAATCTTTCTATAGGTATAGGCGGAGGTCTTTCTATGAATACCTACAATCAAAATTTATTCGTTGGAGAAACAACTTCAGAAGAAAGCATTTTTGATATTATAGATTCTTCTACTGATTATGATAAGAATTGGCTTTCAACTTACATTGTAGAAGCACCCATACAATTACGCTGGCGCACTTCTACAGCTACTAATTATAAATTCTGGAGAATATACACAGGACTGCAATTAGGATACGTCTACGCTTATAAATTTCACTTTGAAGAAACAGGTAATCAAGTTACACAAACTGATGTCCCTGAATTTAATAAATATCGAATGGGCCTGACATTCTCTTTTGGCTACGACACCTTCAACTTTTATTTCTATTATAATCTCAATCCATTTTTCAATGGTGATGCACAAATAAATGATAGCCCTATTGAAATAAACAGCTTGAAGTTAGGACTCATGTTTTACATCTTATAAAGATAAAACACCAAGAATTGCGGCAAGCCTCCTACTACAAGACCTACAAGTAGCTCAAGCATTGTATGTGCTTTTAATTGAATTCTGGAAGCTGCTGTAAAACCGATTGCCAGAATTAATAGACTTATTACAATCAAATAGTTTGCATTATACACCAGACTCAACCCCATTACAAACAACAACACTCCGCCAATACCCGTCATATGCAAACTAGTCTTAAAACCAAATAAAGCAAGTAAAAAAGCCGTAGCAGCTGTAATTAATATACCTAAAAAAAAGATATAAAGTTCCGGGAATTCATATCCATTGATAATGATACGTATGATAAGTAATGTAATGCCAACTTGAATTAACAAAGGCAACCTGCGTTCTTTGACCTGTTTCAACTCTATAGAAGAAACCAGTTTCACACTTTCTAATAAAAAGTAAAATAGGATAGGAACAACAACCGTAAGAATACTTATCGCAAATAATTTTGCATACATAAAAGACTGCGGAACAAACTTAGGGGTTACTGAAAAATAAATCCCAACACCTAACATCGGCATCAAAAGTGGATGCATTAAATAAGAAAAAAACCGGAGAACGTATTTCATTAAATTTCTTTACGTAAGCGTGCCACCGGCACATCTAATTGTTCACGGTATTTCGCAACGGTACGACGAGCTATAGGATAACCTTTTTCTTTTAAAATTTTGGCCAGTTTATCATCAGTGAGTGGTTTGCGCTTGTTCTCTTCCTGAATTGTGATTTCAAGGATTTTTTTGATCTCTCGCGTTGAAACCTCCTCCCCTTGATCATTTGTCATACTTTCACTAAAAAATTCTTTGATGAGCTTGGTTCCATATGGGGTATCTACGTATTTACTATTTGCAACACGCGATACAGTTGAGACATCCATCTCGATCTCGTCTGCAATATCTTTAAGAATCATTGGACGTAAATTACGCTCATCACCGGTTAAAAAGTATTCCTGTTGATAATTCATTATAGAACTCATCGTTACAAAAAGTGTTTGCTGGCGTTGTTTTATAGCTTCTATAAACCATTTTGCAGCATCAAGTTTTTGTTTGATAAACATCACAGCATCTTTCTGTGATTTACTCTTTTGCTTGGCGTCTTTATAGCCTTTAAGCATATTGGTATATTCTCTCGAAACATGCATCTCTGGTGCATTACGACCATTTAAAGTTAATTCAAGATCTCCATCATTTATTGTTATCGTAAAATCTGGAATAACATGCTCAACAACTTTTGTATTTCCGGCGTAAGAGCCGCCTGGTTTTGGATTGAGATGTTCAATTTCTTCAATAGCATCCCGAAGCTGATCTTCAGTAATGTCAAATTTTGAAAGTAACTTTTGATAATGTTTCTTACTGAAATGATCAAAAGCATCAGCCAGGATATCCTGAGCTAGAGCCACAGCTTCGGTTTCTTCTTTACGTTTCAGCTGAATCAATAAACATTCTTCAAGACTACGTGCTCCCACTCCTGCTGGATCTAGATTTTGAACGATTTGTAAGATCTTCTCTAGATTATCTTCTGTAGTATAAATATTCTGAGTAAAAGCCAGATCGTCCATCAAGTCGATAAGACTTCTTCTCAAGTAACCACTTTCGTCTACACTACCTATTAAAAATTCTGCAATCTCCATCTGCTCATCATCCAGACGATAGGTATGCAACTGCCCCATCAAATGTTGCGTAAATGAAGTTCCTGATGCATAAGGAACCTGACGCTCTTCATCATCAGAACTGTAGTTATTAGCATTCAAGCGGTAACTGGGAATTTCATCATCAGATAGATAGTCATCGACATTGATATCTGTTTCAATTTTTTCTGAATCATATTCCTCTTCCCCACTGTTATCAAACTCCTCAAAATCATCTTTCACTTCATCCTTGCCACTGTCTAACGCAGGGTTCTCTTCGAGCTCCTGTTTTACGCGCTGCTCAAAAGCCTGCGTAGGCAATTGTATAAGCTTCATCAACTGTATTTGTTGAGGTGAAAGCTTTTGAGAAAGTTTAAAATTAAGTTGTTGTTTGAGCATAGAGATTATTGAATCTGTTCTTACAAAAATAGAAAAATGCACCTAGCGACGCATCAGAATGTTTTGTTAAGAAGCATCTCTAAGTTAGTGCAAAAAACAGATTAACCATGCACTATGGGGTGAAGATATTGTTTTTAATGGCATATATAACAAGACCAGTCCTGTTTTTTAAACCGAGCTTTTGAAAAACAGACTCCCGATAGCCTTCTATAGTTTTTGGACTTAAGAACATTTTTTCGGCGATCTGCTTATAGGTCATTTCAGTACAGGCGTGCTTTATAAACTCAATTTCCCGGTCTTTTAAAACTACTTCGTCTTCATGCAAGTTCTCGGTTTGCTTGACAATACGCTCTACCGTATTGGTATAATAAAAACCATAATTAATAACCTCAAGAAGAGCTTGTTCTAAAATAGACTTACGGGTATCTTTCAACAAGTACCCTTTAGCTCCCGAGCGAATCATCTGCATCACAACACTCTCATCTTCTTCAACAGAAAGCGCCAAAACTTTAATATCAGGATAGTGTTTAGAAAGGTACTTTGTCGTTTCGACACCACCCATAACGGGCATTTTCACATCCATCAAAACCACATCTGGCTTATCACTGTTCGCCGTTTCGAGATAGCGAATAAACTCTTTTCCGTTTACCGAAATATTGACTACTTCAAAATTTATAAATTCACGCACCAGACCACCTATGGCTTCTGATAAAAGAATATGATCGTCTACAAGAGCAACTTTATACATAGTTTTATTCTAATGGGTAAATTAATTTCAATTGAGTACCAATACCGGGAATTGAACTGATTTTAGCATCAGCACCTATTAACTCAGCCCGTTTATCAATATTACTCAGCCCAATACCTTTCTCCAATAGTTTTTCTGAGTCAAAACCTACTCCGTCATCCAGAGCCGTGATCTCTAAGGCATCTGCTTTAAACTGAACTTTGACTTCTAACTTAGAAGCTTTAGAATGTTTCATTGTATTGGCCATAAATTCCTGAACAATCCGAAACAATACAATCTCTACTTTTGAATCGATTGTAACAGCATCTCCCAGCAACTCATAATCTGCAGAAAGAAACTTTAAGCGATTAAAACGGCTTATCTCCTGCTCCAGAGAGTAAATAAGGGATTGTTCATTTATAGCCTCAGGATTTATAGATTTTGAAAGTGCACGCAGCTCATTTAAGCCCGTTCCTATTGTTTCTGCAACTTCTAGCATTTCTTCCCCACCTTCTACATTTTGTGCCTTTATTTTGGCTAAGGTGAGTAACTGACCAATATTATCGTGTAATTCCCAACTGATGTTACGCAGGGTTTCTTCCCTGATTTCTATCTGAGTTTCTGCAATAGCACGCTCGTATCGCTTCTCAGTTTCAATCTGCTCGCGTAGTAAACTGTTTTTACGCTTCATAAATACCGAAAACAATACAAATACAATTACTGCTAGTAAAAACAGTACTAGCAGAACTACTAATATGAGTAACAATTGCGTGCTCTGGTCCATAAATTAAGTTGCTGTTATCTTTGGTCTTTTTGCTCTATACAAACCATAGGCAAAAATGAGATACATAATGCAAGAAATTCCAAAACTGGTATTTCTAATAATACTGAAAAATGTATTTCTAGTATCAGATGAGTCGGTTACCTGAGTCCATCCTAACTGAGTAATAATATAAACCGGAAGTTGAATAACCAAGTTTAACAAAAGACCTACACTTATATAAAATAAAATTGAATCCTGAATCTTACTCAAATCTGAATCATTTATGGTTTCAATAAGAAAAAAGAGAATAACAATGAAAACTAAAAAGCCCCCAATTATAAATGATGAAACGGCCATTTCATATAAGAAATATTTGAAAACAATGAAATAAACATAGGTCAAAAGCCAACAGAAGTAAAATATGATTGTAGCTTTTTTAAAAGCTGATCTTTTTAAAAACCTATGAAACAACCAGAAGTACATTGAAAAGTAAAAAAGAAATCTAATATTATAAAAAACGTAATTTCGATCAACCAATTCAACGACATAAACAAATGCAGCTACTATTTCATTTAAAAAATTATATCCTAAAAATAG
>Ga0207888_100580_pt1 | contig 10363 bp, 10 predicted proteins | sample LinPmetageLP43_FD_184055 | JGI IMG/M metagenome (GOLD analysis project Ga0207888, IMG submission 184055) | Marine viral communities from the Pacific Ocean - LP-43 (SPAdes) | ecosystem: Environmental > Aquatic > Marine > Oceanic | place: Pacific Ocean | collected 2010-08-27 | reverse complement strand
TTTGGCGCTTTTGTTCCATCTGTTAAATATGAGGATACCTTGTAATCTGAGTTTTGGGAAAATACAGATACAGAGGTTAAAATTAATAGGAGGAAAATTGATTTTTTCATTTTCTTGATGTTTAAATATTTCTTTTTTGTTCCGAATTTTCATGCTTACGTACAACGTTTAGTATATGGCGCGTTTTCATGAGCTATATGCATTGTTGGTAGCCGTTTAATATTCATCCAAATCTCTTATAATAAAGTTGTTTTTCTTCTGTTCAGGTCCAAGTAAAGAATCCAAATAGTGCCTATGAAAGTAACCGTTCAAAACGACTATCCTTTTTCCCTTATACTCATTGGTGAAATGCAAAATATGCTTAGCCATTGTTTTATTTCTCAAATCCCAAAATTCTCCAGCTCGTCTGAAACCCTTTGCGTAGCTTATACTATCCCCATCTTCCTTATTATAGAAGGTGCTTGAGAATATTTTATTATTGTCAACAATCTCTAATAGCTTTTTATATTGATAATATTGTCTAATCCTTGCTATACTGTCCGTAACCTCATTATTAAAATTACTAATCCCTAGATAGCCGAATGAGTTCAGAGTGTCCGTTATTTGTAGAAAATCTTGGTAAATAGATTTTTCTTCACTATTTAATAAGTCTTTTTGATAGAGGCTGTCAATTAACTTTATGGTCTTGGTATCAGTTGGTCGAGAACCGATTTTTCTTCTATATTCATTTCTACCAGTAAAATCATAAGGACGAACATCTGCATTAAAGTCATTCATATATCTAACCGTGGCGATATTTTCATTGCTTTCCCAAGTCTTTTTAAATTTGAAATCCTGAGTGAAAAAAGAGGAATCTACCTCGAACAATATTAAATTTGGGCGAATTTTTTTCAGGATATTGTATAAGCTATCCGAATTAAAATTCTCAACAGGTTGATGAACGGTTCCTAGTAAGACTAAATTAGTTTTTCGCTCATTACAAGATTGGGAAAAAAGGCAAAGACATAATATAATTAAGGTGAAAAAAAGTTTTTTCATTCTGATTTGTTCTTAATGGCTACCAACACCTGAACTAAGCGTAGTGCGGAAATAAGGAAACCTTTCGTTTCCGTCTGAGCACGAAGCTAAAGCTTATTGTTTAGTTTTATTTTTTCTTGTCCAAAGCTAAATCCATAAGATTTAGCGACTTTATAAATATACACAGACCATTCGATTTAGCTCAAAAACCTGTATTGCGTTTAGGCATTGTTGTGCTTAGTTCTTATTCAGATTGTTTCTTTATCCATTCCATTAGTTCGTCTTTATCCACCGAAATCCAAGTTGCAGCGGTATTTTTTTTCTCTGTTTTACTGTCTTGAGGATAAATAATTTTTAATTCAGCGTTTTCATTTTCAGCTAGTTTCATTTGAGCAATAAGTCCAACCATATCTGGAGCATTATTGTCTATTGTAGTTTTTCTTTTCTTTTCTAACCAGTATTCTATGGCAATTTCTATATAAGTTCGGATTGGAAACTCCTGAAAATATTTAATGTGTCTATCTGTTTCATCTGAATAGCTGTAAGTCGAAAAATCAAGATAACTTTCAAGATTTGATTTTGGTGTCCCGTTAAGATTATTTTCTAAAACATAATTAGAGAAAGTACCTTCCCACACAGCTCCCTCTTCAAAATTTATTCTTCTATCTCTATTTCCTTCATTATACTGTCTTACCCAATCTAAAGGTGCATCACAAATTATTAGTCCGGAAATATTTAACGAAAACTTGGGTTGATTTTTCTTAATGTATTCCACGTATTTTAATGTTCGGTGACCAGACAAACCCACTCCAATTAGAAATACATTTTTATTTGGTAAATAGTTTTTTTCGAATGCATTTTTGATTGTTTTGTGTGCATCGATAATTGAGCTGTCGGAAAAAAAGAAGTCCAATGGAATTTCTGTTGAAACAGATAAAACAGCAAATCCAGCTTTATTCGCTTGAGAATAGATTTGTTTTGCGCTCATATTTTTATTCTCAAATCCCGAGTCTTCCAAAAAGACAATTACTCCTGAAATATTTTTTTCATCCTCGGGTTTGGCAAGTGTATATCCTTTTTCTATATACTTTAGAAAATCGCTGTCCAATTTTCCAATTCTTATACTGTCATTTTTTACTGGTTCGTAATATTCAGCCATTTTTTGTGAAAAAGATTTCATACTGGAAATAGTCAAGAATAGTAAAAATAATGGCTTAAAAAGTGTTTTCATTATCGTTTTTATTAATTACACACAACTATTTTATATATTTTGTTGGCATTGTTATTTTATTTCAATTAATCCAAATCCAATAGGGAATTCATTATTTTTCTTAATAAGACTTAAAGAATCTAATGGAACGTGGTTGCTATGAAATAATCCCGACACTTCTTCTTGAGAATAGTTTTTTAATTGTATAAATTCTTTAAGATGATATGGTATTCCTTCTCCACCCATAGGAACATTACTTTTAGATTCTATATGAAAATGTAAATGCGGTAAGTCTGAATTTCCGCTGTTGCCCAATAAGCCTATTATTTGTCCTTTTTTGATTTTATCTCCTATATTTACTTTAAGACTATTTGGTATTAAATGCCCATAAAGCGCATATAAGTCATTCCCAATATCAATGATGACGTAATTACCTGAGATTGTTTTACTAGTAATACGTACAGCCATTTCTTCTGATAGAGGTTCATTTTCTATCATATTATCCTTTATATCAACAACAACTCCATCAGCAACTGATACAATTTCAAGACCATAACTATACCAGTTTTTATTTTGTTTAATATTGTTTTTTGCAAATTTCCCATCATCATTCACAAAAATCCAATCAAGAGCAAAACGTTGTGGATAAATAACTTTTCCATTTGAAAAAAATCTACTGTTTTTATGACCCTCTGCTTCATATAACCATTTTCCTTTTTTGTTAAATGGCAGCCCTAATGTGAGTTTTGTTTTATTTGGAATATCTAAAATTGTTGTTTCTATAGAATATGCTATAGATTCTTCATCACTTTTATTTATGTTAAAATGAAGTTTGTGAAATATTTTTCTAGGTATGTTTTTAACGTCTTTAAATTCTAGGTTTAAATTAAGAACTCCAAATTGATTTGCAGAAATTATTTTTAAATCATTATCGTCTCCTAATTTTGGTCGTTCAAGATTCTTATTCAAGTAAATAGAATCAAAAGTAGTAATAGGTACTTCGGTTGATGATAAATCAAATATTTCAACTTTTTTTAATGTTATTGATGTTTTAAAATTATTGAAAATGTTTAATTCGTATGCGAGATAATTTTTATTATTTGCATTAATTAAATTGCTTAAAAAAGAAACGTTTGTTTCAAGAGGGAAATTAGATTCTTTAAGTTTAACTAAAACCTCCTTAATAGGTTTTTCATTAATATTTTTTGATTCTTTTATATTTTCGCAACCTGTTATTAATAAGAGAAAGCTTAATAGGAAAAGATATTTCATAAATTTTATTTTAAATACTTTTAGATAAGACGATTCATATTAAACCTTGTTACTAACTACTTTGTTTAATTATTACAACTACTGATGATATTTAGTTGTATTGTTGTTACGCTTACCAATTTCTATTGAGCTTTGGAATAATGTGCTATTTTGATTTTAAGATTTTCTTTTACATTATCGAACCATTCAGTTTTTAAAATACTTAAAAAGATAGCGTCTATTCTATTTCCATAATTATCAAAACAATAGTTTCAAAAAACACCATCAACTTTGCACATAATACTTTTCATAGCATTAATACTTTTTTCGTTCAAGTTACTTGCCCCAAATCCAACTCGTTCAATTCCAATTTTCTCAAACGCAAATTCCAGAAGCAAATATTTACAGTTCTTATTAGTTCCGTTTCCATGAGATTCTTTTCCGTACCAAGTATATCCTAAATTTGCTGTATTATTAAGTTGATTAAAGGAATATAATCGAGTACTTCCTACATATTTCTTTTTTCTTTTATCACATACTATGAAAGGATATTCATTTCCATTTTCTCGTTGTTGGATAGTGTTTGAAATATATTTTTTTTAAATTATCTGAACCATTTGTTGCACCAGAGTTATATTTCCACAATTCAGGTTCGTTAATAGAATATTCTAATAAATACTCAAAGTGTGAACTTTCTAAAGGGCTTATTTTTACAAAATCGTTTTCTAATATGTAGTTTTTCTTAAAATATAATTAGGATTTGGCTGCTGCATTTTCTAAATAAGCTAGAACCAGCCATTAATTTTATTCTTTGTTGGCAACAGTTTTTATTCCTTAATTCCTTCAAATCGGTCTGGACCCATAGATAGCACTATACCCATTTCACCTCCGTTGGTCGAAGGTATAAATTCGGCTTTAGCAGGAAAATCTTTGACCATAAATAATGTCTTTGTTTCAGGAAATAATTTATCAGCTTTTCCTCCATCTACAGCAATTAATAGTTGCATTCCCTCTCTAGATACTTCAGCTTTAAATCCTTGTTTCATTATATATGTTCCTAAATAGCTGTCTAGTAAGTCAGCAGTTAATTCAGGAACTTCACTTTTGTAAATCCTTGAAGCAATATCAAATATTATTGTATTTGTGTTAATGACATTAATGTCGCTGATATTAGACACCACAAAGATGAGCAAGTCATCTTCAGGGAAATACATATCTGACGTCGAATAGCCGAATATAAAACCGTTATGAAATATAGAGGTTTTGTTAAATTTCCTGTCACTATAAAAACCATATCCGTAAGTTGATTTTTCTCCACTATTTAAGGTAAAAGGTGTCCAAGCTTTTATCAAATTCTCTCTAGAGATAATTTTAGAGTTCATTAATCCTTCATACCATTTTGAAAGGTCTTCTACTGTTGTATGTATCGAACTCGAACCTCTAGTCTGATTGAAAGAATGGTATCTTGCATATACAATTTCATTATTTTTTAATTCGTAACCCGTTGCCAAATTTGGAATCAACTGTCCTTCATCAGGTATGTATGAGTTGGTCATTTCCAATGGTTTAAGTATATTTTCTTTAACATAGTCAGCATACTCCATTCCTGAAGCTTTTTCGATGATATATGCCAATAAATTAAAATTCACATTACAATAGTCGTGTTTTTCACCAGCCTCGAATTGTACAGTATCTTTTTTAAAATAGTTGAGGGCATCTTTACTAGAATCAAAGTATTTTCTAGCATCTGTATTTGCCCATATGGTATCAGTATGACTTTTAAGGCCAGAGGTATGAGACAAGAGGTGTTTTATCTTTATTTTATCACCATTTTTAGAATAGTTAGGTAAATAGCTATTGACATTATCTTCAAGAGATAGTTTTCCTTTTTCTAGTAACTGTAGTACACTCATGGCAGTAAATTCTTTACTGACACTTCCTATGTTAAATGCATTATTAGCAGACATATCAACATTGTTTTCGATATTGGCTTTGCCAAATGCTTTTTCGTAAAGTACTTTTCCTTTCTGTTTAATGAAAACGATGGCTCCTGGACCATCAGTTTTAACAGTATTGTTGATTATACTATCAATCTGTTCATTCTTAATTTGGGAAAATGTATTTACAGCGTAAAAAGTGAAAAATATTACAAGTAAAGTTTTGAAAGTTAATTTCATAATGTTTTTATAATTTGTTAGCAATTGTTATTCTACTTCTTCAACATCGTTAAAAATATCCCATACAGATTCCCATTTTCCATTTGGTTGTTTTTTACTCAATATTATCCATTTGTATGTTCCGCTTGCTCCTTCTGAATCTCTCGTTTCAAAACCAGAACCTCTAATTACTGCCCAATCATCAAGCATAATTACTTCCTTTACTGTTTCAGTCATTTCAATGAGAGTTGAGTCAATCCGTTTGTTAAACATTTCTGCGTAACGGTCTTTAATTGCTTTTCTTCCGTGATAAGATGGTTGGTCTGGAACCATAAATACAGCATTTTCAGAATAAGTATTTGCACATCCTTCAGCGTCTCCATTTATCCAGGCAGTTACGAATTCATTAGTAACTTCTTGAATCATTTCAAAATCAGAACCACTTGTTACTATTTCTTTTTTCGGCTCATCATTAGATTTGTTATAAAAAGTTCCACATACAAATCCTATGATAAGTAAGACAGCAGGTGCAAGAATTTTAAAGATTGGTTTATTCATAATTGGTTGTTTTTTCTAATAGTTGCTAACGGCTAGGCTATGATTTGTGTGGAGCGGTAATTTACAATTCCCGTTGCGCCACAGCTCGTAGCCAAATCTTTTTGTTTTGTTTTAATTTTTCTTGTCCAAAGCAAAATCCCAAAGATTTTGCGACATTATAAATATACACCGACCTTTCGATTTAGCCCTAAAGTGCGCATTACGTTTAGGTTATGTTACCTGTAGTTTTTATTCCGATGGTCCGATAACTTCAATCGTTTGTTTCAGGTCCTCAGGTTTTTTTATTCGGATATTTATAGTTTTGTAAATCCATTCACTACCAACTTTGTCCGCTAGAATGTCCATTTTGCTCCTTAATCTTCCATCCTCTTTTGAGCCAGTAACCGTTACAGATAATTCAATTGTTTTATAGTCATTCGAGTATTTATGCGAACCTTCGATTATTGCCAACTTTCCAAGGGGTTGTAATTCTCCTAATACTGCAATAACCTTTTCGTCTTTTTTTGCTAATTCCAATGCGTTATCATAAAGCGACGATTCCGCATGTATTTTGACCATTCCTGCTATTTTCCCTTCAACTGTTGAATTTGACATTATTCCGACGATGGAGATAAGAATTACAATTATAGGTACAAACCATTTCCAATACCGTTTAAACCAACTTTTATGTTCGATTAATTCATTCATTTTTGAAATTACAGGTAACGATTGGGCTAAGGTTCGTTGCTGTGATTCGTCCGAAGGACAATCCAGCCGAACCTAAAGATAGCTTTTTGTGCGTGATTTCCTTTTAGGAAATCCGCAAGCAATGAATTTTAGGCATTGTTGTACACCGTATTTATTCCGATGTTGCTTTTACCGCCCGTTCTATAATTGGCTCATAATCAAAATTAGAACAAGTACCTTCACTCATAACTCTTTTTCCGACTTGTTCAATTTTGTTTTCATCGTTTTCCCAATCGTAGACATGGATTGTAGCTTTAAATACTTCATTCAATTTTCCATAATCAAGCTCGTCATTTTTGAGTTCAAAATTTTCTTCAGTCTCAATTATTTTTATTGGCAATCCGTTACTTAAAAATATTACCGTTTTTACTCGTCCGTATGAAAGTCCGATTTCTTGGACAACTTTACATATTTGATTTTCATTCCGCCAAATTTTTAAGATTCCGCCACCATCTGCAGTAATACCAGTCCGTTCCATCCAATCAAATTCAGTTTCCACAAGAGTAGAATCCGACTCTATAGATCTCACTTCGTTATCAATTAACTCAAGATTATTTTCTTGTTCAAATGTTAAAAATCCAATTAAAATTAAAATGATAACTAATGATTTTGTCATATGTGTGCTAACGGTTTAGCTATGAACAGTACGGGTGCAAACTAGCGTTTACTTTCCGCCACGCACATAGCAAAATCTTTTTTTTCTTTTCCTTATTTAAAGCAAAAATTGAATATTTCGCTAACGCGTAATTTTCAATTTTGCGGACTTCATAAAAATACACAAACCTTTTGTTTAAGCCCAAAGCCTGTATTGTTTATAAGTTGTGTTGTAGCAAGTTTTATCCCGTTAATAATATAGGAAAGGAAATCAGAGCATTATTAAGTATGTGCAAACTAATTGATAAGATTATTCCTGATTCTAAACGTGCATAACTAAAAATTAATCCAGTAAAAAAATGGGGTAAAAACAAAATTGGAACGTATAGTAAGCTTGAGTAATTTAATTCATAATTTGAAAGATGTAGAGTACTAAAACAAATTAGTAAAAAATAGAAAATAACTAATCTGTTATTTTTCCAAAATTCGGTTAACTTCTCTAAAATTTGTTTTTTTAATAATATAGAGAAAACAATAGTACTAACCGCTCCAATTGTAATAGAAGTAACCCAACCAAGTTTGAATAATATTTTCAAGGATATAAAAGTTAATCCAGTAAACATTATGACAAAGTTCCATTTCGTGAATTTGAGACCAAGTCTAAATGTAAGCTCTTCAATAATTGGAAGAAAAATAGCAAGAATTAGAAATTGATAAATTCCAGCATACGTGTCCATTTCAAATTCCGTAGAAACAACTGGAAAATTAATTGCGTCAATTGTTTTAATTAAATAAGTTGATGTAAAATATATTATTTTGAAGATTAATAAAACTAAAAAGAGTCGCAATAAAAAATTGACTTTCTCTCTAAAAGTTTTTTCTACTTCCTGAGTGAATCCTGACTTTGCTAGAATCCATAGGTTTTTTAATATTCTCAAAATATATTTTTCAAATGGTTTGTAAGGTGTTTGCTATACACGTTGTTCTGCTTCGTTATTCTACTAATAGTTCTAGGGATGCAATTAATTGTTCTGCTTGTTCTTTTGTTTCTTTCATTGTTTGCTGTAAACTACTTGTTGAAACATTACTTGCTAAGATGGTATTAATCACATGGTCTTTGCCTATTATTTTTAAAGCTCGAATATTATATACTTCATCTGAAAGTGTAAAATTTGGAAATTCATTAATTAGTAGATCACTCACTTTATTTGAATAGTGAGTTTGTTCAAGAGCCATAATTTTTAGAACTGTATATTGCTTTTCATAGTAATTAATGATTTTAATTTCTAAAGAATCATCATAATTAGGTAAAAATCCACTTGAAACGGATGATTTATAGACTGCATTATTTGGGCGAAAATCCCAATATCTACTATTTAAAAGCAATAATTTTCTGACGTTACCAGATTTAGTTTTAGAAATGCTATCAAAAATAACAGCAGAAGTATTCAAAACTGAATCATTTAGAATTATAGATCTATCAAAGGCTGTAATGTCATTCCCTAATTCGTTAATTATTGATTTAGATAGACTAACAATCTCCTTATTCAATTTTTTGCTTTCATTCCAATTATTAATTGATAACGCAATTAAAATTCCAACAACAACAAGAATAATTTCGCCAATAGCATAAATCAAATACTTGCTGAATTTGTTTTCAGAGAGTAAGTTCTGTCTAATTTTTCTAAAGAAATTAATCATTGTTTAATGGTTAGTTATAATGAAGCACAACGCCTGAGCTATGAACAGTACGGGAGCAAACTAGCGTTTGCTTTCCGCCATGCACATAGCAAAATCTTTTTGTTTTGTTTTTTCTTTTCCTTGCCAAAGCTATCCCGACGCTTCGGGACAAAAGATGTAGCGACATCATAAAAATACACAAACCTTCCGTTTAAGCCCGATGCTCGAATTGTTTATAGGTTTTGTTGTGCTTTCGTTATATATTTTTATTTGTTCCTAAACCCTCAAGTTGTTTTTTTTAGTAATTATTTTATTCGTAAGCCAATATTGTTTCGTCTAGCATTGGAAGAATCTCCTGAATCTTTCTTGTCCCATTCTGCAATTGTTCTAATGTACTTTCTTGGTTTTTGATGTTTGTTTTGAGAGAAGTAAGAAAATATTGGTCGCACTTGAGATGCTCATAGTCTGCAGGTACTCCTTGTTTACTCCAATTATAATCGAGAAAATGGTTGCGAACATAGGGAAGGTATACTGTTATGAATTCGTAGTCGTCGTCTGCGGTATCATTATTTATCCTTTTTGTAAAGTTGGTGTAGTAGTTTATCAATTCATTTCTGAGTTCTTGATTCTTTAACTGCTCTAATCCGAATCTCTTCATCAATTGATAACCATTGTCGACAAGAACTATTCGTCTGGCTATCATTACTCTTCCAAGATGGTACTCGATAGAGTCATATGGAATATTTCTACTTTCTAATTCATGGATGACTGTGTACTGGATATTGATATCCTCCGACTTTAAGATGCGAGTATCACGAATGCTTAGACTATCGCTAATTAGATTACTGCGTATCTCGTTTAGTGTTTTTAAGATATCTCCGTCAACTTTCCCTTGTTCGTTCCAATTATTAATTTGAAGAGCTATCAAAATCCCAATTACCACAAGCACAATTTCTCCAACTGCATATTTAAAGTACTTTCCAGTTTTTCCTTCTGAAAGTAGATTTTGCCTAATTTTTCTAAAGAATTTTATCATTTGGTAATTGGTTGGTCATAATGAAGCACAACGTTTATGTGTCGAGTAGACAAGGGGAATTTCACCCCAAGCCTCTCACAGAACCGTACGTGATAGTCTCCCATCATACGGCTCTTCTTATTCAATTTAATACCT
>Ga0207888_100578_pt1 | contig 10501 bp, 11 predicted proteins | sample LinPmetageLP43_FD_184055 | JGI IMG/M metagenome (GOLD analysis project Ga0207888, IMG submission 184055) | Marine viral communities from the Pacific Ocean - LP-43 (SPAdes) | ecosystem: Environmental > Aquatic > Marine > Oceanic | place: Pacific Ocean | collected 2010-08-27 | reverse complement strand
TAAAATTAACTGCTTCAAGTAAACTTTCAAAAGAAAATATCTCGCCTTTATAAAAAAGACGTTCCATAATTAAATTGTGTATGGCTGTTTTGCGATGAATAACAACTGCGAATATATTTAAGAGATCATATTGATTTAAGTACGTAAGCCAATCTTGAGGCTTTATAGAGTAATCATTAATTCGATTTGATATATAGTTTATTTTTTGATGTTTTTTTTTATAGAATTGTTTACAAGCTTTAATGACTTCACAAGCTTTATTCCACTCAAAAATTTCGCCTTCATATATTTCTGAAATTATATAGTCATCAAAAAAATAGAATACTCCAAAATCAAACTTGTGTTCTTCTCTTATAAGATTAGATAGGTAGGTATCTCTCACTTTCATATTTCAAACTTTTTGATTAATAGAAGTAGGGCATATCTTAAAGTTAGACATTAAGACAGAGCATAAAAATCTTTTTGCTTACTTATTCGTTTTATTAAACAAAAAAAGCCACACAATGGCGGCTTTTTACAAGTAGAAAAAAATATAATATTAGTCAGTACTACCTACAAGCGATAAAAACTTATCAAGATTAGGTAGAATTACAATACGGGTACGTCTATTTTTAGCTCTGTCTTCTTTAGTTGCGTTATCAACTAGAGGTAAATAACTACTACGTCCTGCAGCAATTAATTTTTTAGGATCTACATTATAATTATCCTGTAACTCTCTAATTATAGCTGTAGAACGTTGTACACTAAGTTCCCAATTATCTTTGATATAAGCTCCAGATTTTACAGTTTGATCATCTGTATGACCTTCAACCATTACTTCTATAGCTGGTTCAGAATTGATAACGTCAGCAAGACGCTTTAATAAGTTATCAGCTTTATTACTCACTCTGTAGCTTCCGCTGTTAAATAATAATTTATCTGAAACATTGATCATCACAACAGTCTCATCAATATCAACCTGAATATCATCATCTGAAGACACGCTGGCATCCAGATTTTTCTTCAAATTATAAGATATTGCAAGATTCATAGAATCTTCAAGACTTTTAGCTTGTGCTAATTGGCTCTGGTCTGCATTTTTTAAAGTAGCGCGCATTTTGTCTTTGGTACGTTCAGACATTACAGCAAGATTCTCTACAAGATCTAATTTTTGATAATTATCGTCTCTCAATGAATTTATCTTACTGTTGTAGTCTGCAACACGGTTTTCAATAGCGCTGTATTTCGCTTCTAATTCTTCTTTTTCTACTTGTGTTTTGGTAAGCGAAACCCGAGTATCATCATATTTGGTTTCAAGTTCTGTGTATTTCTTTTTAGACACACATGATACGGTAAGTATGGTCGCTCCTAATAGGGCAACCGTATTAAATGTTCTCATTATATTCATAAATTTAGTTAGACACTTATAACAAGTGTTATTTCAATTTATTTTTTTGAGAATCCTATAATTTTGTTAATACAGATTAAATGTTTTACGATTAGGTATAAAAAAAGTCCGTAAACACTAGGTTTACGGACTGTATACAAATAATTCAGTTTCTTATTTTATCGCAACCACTTCTAGGTCAAAAACTAGATCTTGACCCGCTAATGGATGGTTTGCATCGATAACGATACTCTCGTTACGTACTTCTGCTACACGAAGTTGACGCTCACTACCATCAGGGTTTTTAGCCACAAGACCCATACCTACTTGAGGATCTATTTCTGATGGTAATTCAGCTTTAGGAACCTCTTGAAACAGATCTTTTCTTACTTCTCCATAAGCTTCACCTTCAGGAATAGTTACTGTTTTTTTCTCAGTAACCTTCATATCAATAAGTCCGTTCTCAAAACCTGGGATGATTTGTCCCTGACCTAGTTGAAACTCTAAAGGCTCCTTATCTACAGAGCTGTCAAAGATTTGACCGTTGGTTAATTTACCGGTGTAATGTACCTGCACCGTATCGTTATTTTTTACTTTACGTGTATTTTTTTCCTGTGTTTCCATAGGTGACAAGCTAAAAAACAGGTCGAGTAATACCTAGCTATTTATGTTAAAATGTAAATTTTTAGGACATCAAAAAAGAAAAGCATCAAAACCTGAGGAATTGATGCTTTTTAGTGTTGTTTAGTTGATAATTAGGATTTAGCCTTCTTATTTTTTATGACTTTTGAAATAACAAAATAACCTACTAAAGCGATTATAAAGTATAAGAAATACGAAACTGGTTTTCCGTTACCCCCTACAGTAGTAAATAAGCGTTCCCAACGTATTTTTTCCATAATACCTTTACCATTACTATCCCAGCTAAACCAGATAAAGACCGGTTTACCTACTATATGATTTTCAGGTACAAAACCCCAAAAACGGCTGTCTTCACTATTATGACGGTTATCACCCATCATCCAATAGTAATCTTGTTTGAAAGTATATTCAGAAAGTGGTTCACCATTCAAGAGAACCTGATTTCCATTTACGCTTATTTCTCGTGGCTCACCCATTTCTTCCCCTTCATAGATTTCAATCAAGCGTTTATAAAGCGGTAAATTTTCAGTTGAAATAGGGGTGGTAGCTCCTTTTTTCGGGATATATACTGAAGCGATCTGGTCACGGTTTCCTAAGCTCGCATTTCCTTTAGGAAAAATTGACGGATCTTTTTGATCTGGAGTTGCAATCAATTTTTCTAAAGAAGCAACATTAGGATGATTTTTAAAGCGCTCTGCATTCTCATCGGTTATCGCTTGGGTAGCAAACTGGGTGGCATTATAGAATCGCAGATTTGTGATTTTATATTGATCATACAGATTTTTTGCGTTAAACCCGCCACCTTTAGAAGTACCTTGATAGCTGTATTGCAGTTGAGCACGATCTGGTAATTCGAGAGGTTCATTATTTACAAAAACTTTACCATCAACAACTTTTAAACTATCACCCGGTAATCCCACAGCGCGCTTAACATAATTAGATTTTTTATCAATTGGCTTGTGGTAATACTTACCATCGTCCAAACCATAAAACCGGTTAACCGTATCTACCGGCCAACTAAAAACCACAATATCACTCCGCTTAACATCCTGAAAACCGGGAAGTCTGAAGTAGGGGAGTTGTGGTTTATCTAAATACGATTTAATTCCAACGCCGGGAATTGTATCGTGAACCATAGGAAAACTTACCGTTGTCATAGGTGTACGAGCTCCATAATGAAATTTACTCACAAAAAGAAAGTCTCCTATAAGTAGCGTACGCTCTAATGAGCCCGTAGGTATTGTAAAGGGCTGCATCACATAAGTGTGCACGATAGTAGCAGCAACAACTGCAAATAAAATAGAGCTTACCCATTCTCCAGAAGCACTTTTAGGAACCAAAGAACGTTCGGTTTTGTAGGTTATATTCTCTACATAATTTAAATAATACAGGTAAAAACCTAATGTTACAATAACCAGAACTGTATCTGTGGTAGTGTTCTTACCAAAACTACGCGCCGTTTCTACCCAAATAACCGGAAACATAATTAGATTGACAATGGGTATAAACAGTAAAATCGTCCACCACCAAGGGCGACCTATTATTTTCATTAAAATTACTGCATTGTATACGGGAACTAAAGCTTCCCAGGCTTGTCTTCCGGCTTTTTTATAAAGCTTCCAGGTGCCCAAAAAATGAATTACCTGTAATGCCAGAAAAAAAATAAACCATTGCATTAATGTCATCGGTATGTTTGTTATGCAAGTCTCTTAGGTATCAGAAACGATTGCGGTTTAATGTTGTATTAGTTGAAATTTTTAAATTTTGTTACGATAAATTTAAAACATCTTTCATGCTGTAAATGCCGGTTTTGTCTTTTAACCATTCTGCGGCTATAATCGCTCCTAATGCAAATCCGTTACGATTGTGCGCTTTATGCTCAATGGTTATTTCATCAACCTGACTCTCATATTTTATTGTGTGTGTACCGGGAACCTCACCTTCACGTTCAGCTTTAATGGTGATTTTATCAGTTTCTTCTTTATCGAGAACCCAGTCTGTATTGTTAGAGTGGTCTAAGATTCCTTCAGCCAATGTTATAGCAGTACCACTGGGTGCATCTAGTTTATGAATGTGATGCACTTCAGTCATAGATACGTTATAATCTTTAAGATGTTGCATCATTTTAGCAAGATGCTTATTCAGTTCAAAAAAAATATTGACCCCAACACTAAAGTTAGATGCATAAATAAATGCTCCATTGTTTTTTTTACATAGCGAAACCATATCGTCATACTTAGCTAACCAACCTGTAGTTCCAGAAACTACCGGAACACCAGCTTTTAAGCAAGCAGAAATATTATTTACTGCTGCGTCTGGGACACTAAAGTCTATCGCAACTTCTGCACCGTTAAAATCATAATCATCATCCTGATCAATAGTTTTAACAACAGTATGACCACGTTCTGTAGCTAGTTTTTCTATAGTTTTTCCCATGCGGCCATAACCAAGAAGGGCAATTTTCATAATCTAAAAAGTATAAGTTAACCGCATTCCAAAGGTGTTGTTGTAATCAAATGTGTTGCGCTCCATAAAAGGAGAGAAGCTCAAGCGGTCTTCAACCTCATATTGAGAAAGGTGGGCGTCTACATTTGCTTCTATAATTTGCAAAACATAGATTCCTGCGGTAATTAATATTGAAAGTTCTTTATTTCTTCTGTAGAAATCCTGAGCACGAATTAACTGATCTTCTGTAAAAGTTTGAGTTAGAGTACCATCATCAGCAACAATTGTAAACTCATCAATTCTACCAGCTATGCGATCTTTATAAGCCGTACGATATTTTTGAAAAAGGTCATGATTGTAAATAGCAATACCCACTCCCGTACCTACAGCACCATATACGATGGGCATTTTCCAGTAATCTTTATTGTAAGCTTGACCTAGACCCGGTAAAATAGCAGAATAAAAAGCTGCTCTTGCAGGTTTTAAAGGTTCATATTCTTTAAAAGGTTCGTCTATTTCTTCGGCTTCTATTTTAGGAGCAACTGGCTCGGTTTCCTGAGCATAGCTTAACGAATATAGAAATAGGAATGAAAGTAGCAGGAATTTATTTGGCACCAGAAATTAGTTTTTTAAGTCGCTTAAAGTCTTCTTCTGATGAAAACGGAATAATTAATTTTCCATTGCCTTTGTTGGCAACTTTCACATCTACTTTAGCACCAAAATAAGAGGAAAATTCCTTTTTTGCATTCTCAATATATTCTGGAGTTTTACTTTTTGCAGGTGTAGATTTACTAACACTTTTACCTTCTTTATAGCTTTTTACTAAGGCTTCGGTAGCACGTACAGATAAAGCGTTTTCTAATATCTTTTCATAAATATCTAATTGATCAGAAGTGCTTTCGATATTTATTAAAGCTCTACCGTGTCCCATAGATAAAAAACCGTCACGCATACCGGTCTGAATAATAGGATCTAGTTTTAATAATCTCAGATAATTTGCGATAGTAGATCTGTTTTTACCTACCCGCTCACTCATTTGTTCTTGAGTAAGATTTATTTCTTCAATTAAACGTTCGTATGAAAGTGCAATTTCAATAGGATCAAGATCTTCCCGTTGAATATTTTCAACAAGAGCCATCTCTAATGACTCTTGATCATTTGCAATACGTATGTATGCAGGTATGGTTTCTAGACCAACGAGTTTAGAAGCTCTAAAACGTCTTTCTCCGGAAACTAACTGATATTTATCAAAATCAATTTTACGTACCGTAATAGGTTGTATAACCCCTAACTCGCGTATTGATGAAGCTAATTCTTTTAAAGCGTCTTCGTTAAAACTACTTCGTGGTTGAAACGGGTTGACTTCTATATTGTTAAGTTCTAATTCAACAATATTACCCACCACCTTGTCTGCACCTTTATCTTCGGCAGTTTTAATATCATTATCGGGATCTTTCAATAATGCAGAAAGACCGCGTCCTAAGGCTTGTTTTCTTACTGCTTTAGCCATCGTTATGCGTCATTTTTTGTGATTATCTCCTGTGCTAAACTTAAGTAATTTGCAGCACCTTTACTGCCGGCATCGTAATTAATTATGCTTTCACCATAACTTGGCGCTTCACTCAAGCGCACGTTACGTTGAATAATAGTTTCAAAAACCATCTCGTTAAAATGCTTCTGAACTTCATCAACCACCTGATTAGAAAGGCGTAAACGAGAATCAAACATAGTTAGCAAAAGGCCTTCTATATCTAAAATCTGATTATGGATTTTCTGTACACTTTTTATTGTGTTTAGGAGTTTTCCTAACCCTTCTAATGCAAAATATTCACACTGTATGGGTATAATTACAGAGTCTGAAGCAGTTAACGCATTAAGCGTTAATAAGCCTAGTGATGGCGCACAGTCTATAAGAATATAATCATAAGAATCTTTAAGATGTCGTATTGCTTTTGCCATCATATACTCGCGTTGCTCCATATCTACGAGTTCAATCTCAATAGCAACTAGGTCAATATGTGCCGGAATCAAATCCAGATTTGGAGAATCTGTTTTGATAATAGTTTCTTCCGCTTTGCTCGAATGTTCCAATAATTGATAGGTACCCAGTTCAACAGTTTCTACATCAATACCAAGTCCAGATGTGGCGTTAGCCTGGGGGTCTGCATCAATAAGAAGTACTTTTTTCTCTAAAACGCCTAAAGAGGCAGCAAGGTTTACAGAGGTTGTAGTTTTACCAACTCCTCCTTTTTGATTAGCAATTGCTATTATTTTACCCATAAATTTTTGACTGAATTGTTGTGCGAAAATACAATTTATAACCCGCAAATGAAATGCTTTTTGTTAACAGGTTGAAAGGGTTTTTTTTAAATTTTACAAAGAATGTATTGGGGTTTAATATAAAAATCAAGAAATATTCTGATTTTCTGTGGTTTTATCTGAAAAATCCGAGTGTTGACGATTAAATTTTTCAGGTTTTTTGTTCTATAGTAATTTGTTATAAGTTTTAATTATTAACCTAAAACATAATTAGTATGAAAGGGTTTCAACACAAGCTAGAAGATTTCTCTTTTGAGAAACTTGAAGAACGTAAAGAATTTACTTTTTATTACTCAAGCCACGATTCGGGATGTGCAAAAACGCATCATTCATGTAATCCATGTCCACCCCCACCAACATGTGGAGGAAGTACTCCGGGTTAATGTATTGTTACAAGTTATTATTGGTTAAGTGTTTAGCTTAAATCAGAAAAGTTCAAATTATATTTTAATTTGAACTTTTTTACATTTATATATGTCACAAAATTCAATTTCTACTTATTTTTTTACACAGCTACTTAATTTTATAAGTCCATTATGTGCTATAGACAATATAGCTGATTTTGAGTCTTTTAAAAAAGCAGTTGAGCGGTATACCTTCTATACATTTAGTATAGATGCATTGATAGATACTGAAATTGATTTTGATTCATCAATCAATCCCACTACACATAGACTGGTAAAAGCCCATTTGTCAAACACCCGCTCTTTAAGAACACTTGCTACTTTATTTAATAAGGATTCAAATTTCTGGATAGTGATGGATAATTATATGAGTGCATATTATACCGGTCTTGTTCTTGAAAAACAAAACAGTAGTAAAAATATAGTTCATAATCTAGAGAGTTTTAAGTCTTATGCGCTGGCAAAACATGCCCCGGCATTTGTACCTTCAAGTGGAATGCTGATCCTTTTTAAATCTAAAACCACACAAGCTGAGTTGGAAAATATGTTGACTCCGTTATTTTACGGTATGCAAATGTTAGATGATCTAGAAGATTTTGATAAGGATATACAAAACAATCAACTTACGTATTGTATAAGTCAGGTTCAGGAATACATTAAAGCTGAAAATCTGGAAGTTCGTACAGACCTGGAGCGTTTTGAAGAACGGGTATTTTATCTTTCAGGAATTGCCAAAACCTGTAATGATTTTGCGGAAGCACAGTTTACTAAAGCACAGCAAATAGCGAAAGATTTGGGATTACTGGAGCTGGTTCAATGGATTGACAGTGTGTTTGAAATGCTAGAACATAATCGTGATATAATTGATCAGGTAAGTAAATAATATGGAGGCTTTATTGGAAACGTATACCTTATCGCAATATGAAACCGACTCTTGGGTTTTGGAAAGTAAGCAAGGCCACTACATTATTACGAAACCTGCAAAAGAATTACTCGAACTGTTAAACGAAGCCAAAACTATTAACGAAGCCAAAACTATTTTTAATACAATTTATGGCTATACATTTACTGAAGAACAATTCTTAGCGTTTATAATAAATCGCTTAGGATTTACAGGGCTGTTAAAGAATCATCAGCCCGAAATACAAGAGGATAAAAATTTTATAAGTCTTCAGTTTACGATTTTTAATGCTTCACTGGCCGGTAAATTGGCCACCCCATTGCAAACTCTGTTTAATAAACCATTCTTTTTTTTCGGTTTTACCGTCTTATTATTTTTAGCTGTTTATAGTTTAGTCACAATTAGTTTTCAAAATACTGGGTTTTCAATAGTTAATTTGATGGCATTGTATTTTATTACTATTATTCTTCATGAATTGGGTCACGTTGCTGCCTGTAAAAAGTTTACGGGCAAGAGCGGAGAAATAGGTGGAGGGTTGTATTTAATCTTTCCTGTTTTGTTTTCTAATATATCAGCCTTATGGCATGCCTCGAAAATTGAGCGAATAATAGGTAATCTTGCTGGGGTTTATATGCAATTATGGTGCTTATTGATATTTTATGTCTTACACCTGATTTATCCTGAAGTAGTGCTTTATACTCAAATCACATTTACACTTGCTCTCTATAGTATTCTGCAATTGGTTCCCTTCATACGTTCTGACGGATACTGGTTGCTTTCTGATGCTACCAGCACGACCAATTTGCTATCAAAAGCCAACAAATCATTAAAAATATTTTTGTCAGCACCGGTAGCTTATTTTAAGGATGCTACAAGCTCTAAAGCCAGTTTTTTATTGTTTTATGCAGTATTTAATAATTTGATTATTCTCTACTTTGTAGGACTTCAGTTGTTGCAAAATCGCGAGGCAGTTTTCCATTTTCCGTTGTATTCAATTGAATTACTGGAACATCTGTTGCGCTTTGAAGCGGTTGCTTTTGATTTTTCATATTTCCCGGTAATCATATTTTATATTGTGATATTTCAATTCATTAAAAGGGGAATTACATCCTTGTTCGGTTCAAAGAATAAGCAATCTCAGGCAGCTTAGTTTTTTATTGGCACCACCAAAGGGTTTAAAACCCCGAGGCTTGCCGCGAAATTGAAAATTGGTTTCTAACGAATACCTCGTGGGCTTGCCCCGAGATAGTTTAACTCTCAACTTGATTTAAATAAAAAAGCCTTTAAGACTTCATTCTTAAAGGCTTTTCCATAAAATTTATTGTCTATTCGGTTTCTTCAGGCATTAATGCACCTATAAAAAATTGGAGCGGGATTTCTAGCCTTTTCGCTTGGCCTTAACCATAGCTTCGAGCTGATCCCATAATTCTTCCGGGATGTCTTTAAGAAGATTGAATTGTCCTGCACCTTCTAGCCATTCTCCACCGTCAATCGTGACGACTTCGCCGTTAACATAAGCTGAAAAGTCTGATACCAGATATGCTGCCAGATTAGCCAGTTCCTGATGATCGCCTACGCGACGTAGCGGAACTTTTTTAGATAGATCAAATTTTTCTGCCAGATCTCCGGGAAGTAAACGTTCCCAGGCGCCTTTAGTAGGGAAGGGGCCGGGTGCAATCGCATTAGAGCGTATGCCGTATTTCGCCCATTCAACAGCTAGCGAGCGCGTCATCGCCAGTACACCGGCTTTAGCAGTTGCGCTGGGCACTACATAGGCAGAACCGGTCCAGGCGTAGGTCGTTACTATATTGAGGATGGCTTTATTTTTTTCTCCGGAATCAATCCAGTGTTTACCAAATGCCAGCGTACAGTTTTTACTTCCTTTCAGAACAATATCAATCACCACATCAAAAGCATTTGCTGAAAGCCGCTCAGTAGGAGAAATGAAATTACCTGCAGCATTATTCAACAATACATCGATACTGCCAAATTTCTCAATAACCGCATCTCTCATGGTCTCTACCTGCTCGTAATGGCGTACATCGCATTGAACGGCAAAACAGTTGCCTCCGGTTTCTTCCTCAAGTTCCTGAGCAGTATTTTTTAATTTATCGAGATCGCGCGAAGTTATGGCAACGTTAGCACCCAGTTCGAGAAAGTATTTGGTCATAGATTTTCCCAGACCGCTTCCGCCTCCGGTTACTACAATGGTTTTTCCTTTTAGCGCATCATCGCGTAGCATTTTATGGGTATAGTTCATTTTAGTGGTACTTAATTGCTTTTTTTAAATGTACATGTTTTCACAATGATTCAATCTACTAATTATATTTTCTAAACTACTTATACTTCTTGAGGATTTTTGGTAGTTTAAAATCAAAGCTATGCATTGCAAAATCGGCATCTACCACATTGCCTGCTTTATCC
>Ga0207888_100571_pt1 | contig 10644 bp, 6 predicted proteins | sample LinPmetageLP43_FD_184055 | JGI IMG/M metagenome (GOLD analysis project Ga0207888, IMG submission 184055) | Marine viral communities from the Pacific Ocean - LP-43 (SPAdes) | ecosystem: Environmental > Aquatic > Marine > Oceanic | place: Pacific Ocean | collected 2010-08-27 | reverse complement strand
TAGATACATTTAAAGTACCTAATGTAATAACAGTTAATGGAGATGGTATTAATGACCAATGGGTTATTCCAAACTCTTACTCTAATAAGGCCGATGTAAATGTGATTATTTACAACGAACAAGGTCAAGAGATCGTAAACGAATTTGATTATAAAAATAATTGGCCGCAGTCTACTACTGCATTCACTAAACAAAATATGGTATTCTACTATAAAATTAGAAATGCCAGTGAAGTACTTAAACAGGGTACGATCACAGTAATACGTTAAGCTCACCATGCTAAAGAAAAGTGTTTTATATCTATTGTTATTTGTGTTAGCTATCATGAAGGTTAGCGGGCAAGAGGAGAATCCGTTTGTATCATACGACGTTCCTGCCCAGAACCTATTGAAGTATAACCGATTTTTAATCAACCCAACGTTTTCAACGGTTAGGGAAGACAAATCTTATATCAATTTGTTACACCGAAACCAATCGGTACAATTTGATGATAACAATCAGAACTATTTCTTAAGCTATAGTGGTCGTATAAGTGACAAAACTGGTCTTGGATTAAGCTTGTACTCACAAAGAGAAGGTATACTTAGTAACTTTGGTGTACTGGCAAATTATGCCTACGGTATTAAACTGAACGATAAGAGTAATTTTACGTTCGGTGCCAATGTATCGTATTACCAAAGTGGCTTTGATAATGGTAGGGCTTCAACAGTAGAGGAAGATCCTTTTTTATCTGGATTGCAAGATCAGAACTTGTTATCGTTTCAGCCTGGTTTCAACCTTTCTTATGGTAAGTTTGATGTTGGTATGTTCGCAGAAAACCTTTTCGATTATAACTTAAAAACAAGTGAATCGGTAACGGAGTTTAAAGACAAAACATATTCAGGTCACCTACAATATACCCATCAGTTTGAAAATCAAACAGGAATATTTGAAGAGGGTAGGTTGATGCCTTTGGCAAGAGTTAGAAAAGTAGGTGAAGAAGATGTAACCTTAGGCGGTAGTTTAATTCTTGATTTACCAAAATTAGGATGGATTCAAGGTGGTTACGATAGCTTTTATGGTGCAGCTGCCGGTGTTGGTTTTAACTTAAACCAAAGGATTTCTTTAGGCTATACCATGGAAAAAGGATTGTCTAATAACTTCGATAATTTTGGAGTTACACATGAAATATCATTTGCATACTCATTCTCGCCAAATCTTACTGAGGATAGGGTTATGTTAGAAGATGAATATGAAGATGATTTGGTACAGAATGATGAAGAGCCAGAGAATATTGCTACTAATGAGGAGATTGAAGAATTGAAGATGAAATTGGCAGAAAACGATGCCATTATTGAGGAGTTAATGTTCCGTCAAGATTCATTAGAGGCTATTCGCCAATCTGATTTAGAAAGACGTTTTGCCATGGTAATGCGTATGGTTAGAAATGAAACCAACGGTGAAAGACCAGATCTTGAGAATAAAGCAAAAGAGCTTTTTCTTGATGAGAATAGCAATACCGAAATTGCCTCTAACTATAACCCGAGTAATTCAGGTGAGGCAGTTACAAATAATCAAGCAGCTAGTCAAACGCAAAAAGATAGGGTAGCAGTGCTAACAAGCGAAAGAAAAGACCCTGTTGCAGAAAGACAAGAAGTTGCCGAGTCTAGTTCAGATGATAATACTTCAGTTGATAACAGGTTTAATGAACAAGTTCAGCCTAAAGATGCCGTAGTTGCAAATAGACCTCGAAATACCGCTACACCTGTTGCAAAAACAACAAGAGAGGTTGCGCAAGATGCAGTTAAAAGTAGAAGATTTAAAGATTTACCTGATGTTGCCGATGGGTATTATGTAGTTGCAAACGTGTACAAAGGTGGTCAGTATATGAATAACTTTATTAATGACCTTAATGAGAAGGGTATTAATGCTGATTATATTGATAACCCTAATACTGGTTTAAAGTATGTGTATTTGGACCGTTTTGAAACCTTTGAAGATGCTGTTGCCGCACATAATTCTAATCTAAATGGTAGATATGATGGTGCCATGTGGATTATGAATGTAGACAACAAATACACTAATGAAGCATATGCAAGTAATGTAAACAAGATTAAAGAAAAGAAATCTAAATATGATGCTGATGTGCTTACCTCAAATGTCATAGTTCGGGATAATGTTGCCTCTACAGATACTGATTCTAAGAATATAGTTATTGACGGAGCTGGATCTGGTTATTACTTAATTGCCAATGTATTTGCAAACCCAAACAATGCTAAGAAATTTGTAGCGCTATTAAATTCATTCGGTTTAAGCGCTAGTTATTTTATCAACCCCAAGAACAATTACAGATACGTATATCTTAAGAAGCACGACTCTTGGACCAATGCGTTAATCTCATATTACTCTAAGCTGAACGATGCTTATAATGATAAAATGTGGATTATGCGGGTTAATCAAGAACTCCTGGTATAGCGCGACTGTTAAGTAACTCAACGATTACACAAAGACCTTATCATCTCAGATGATAAGGTCTTTGTTGTTTCTACTGCATACAATTTCTAAGCTATACACAATTGTATTTTGTTTAAATATACTCTTCATTATATTTTAATTGTTGTTCAATATTGATTCACTAACATTCATCAATAAAATTGAGTTGAAAAAAATAGAATACATATATAGAATATGATACCAATAAGTATTTTTATATATCACTTTTATTTGATTGTACTTTAAACCTAGATTGCATTTCTGCTCAAAGCCAAAATACCTTAAGTTTAAATTCATCAATTTCATAATTGCTAAATGCCATATATCGATTGAATATTGATTTTTTGATGCATTACTTCTTACTAATTCTTATCAAATGAATCGCGTTCAAATTACTGAGATATTCATCTTCCAAATACCAACGTATCTCCTCTTCATTAGGTAGCTGAAACCAGTCACTATTTGAAGTAATTAATAGGCGCTGTTCTTCTTTAAATTTAAAAGTAGTCCCAATCATTTCGCTAAAGTCATTTTGTAGGCAAACTCCTGTTCTAGTAACTTGAACTTTTTCAATCTTCCATGTACCGATTAATTCTTTCTTCAGTATAATATCAGACGCAACTTGACTTTTAATTAGTATAAGAAGTATTATTAGTATTCCTTTCATAAGTTCAAGATGAATGAAATCACCTTAAGTTACTTGAGATTAAAATTGAGGACCAACTTTGAAATACGAACTTATCATATTGCTAATTTGAAAGTACTTGTACATCGGTTGGAACGGTTCTTGTTTTTACCAATTTATGAGAAAACCAATAATCTTGCTAATCCTCTTTTTTGCTCAATTATGTTTTGGTCAAGAGAAAGAAATATCTAAATCTTTTCTAATTGATCGTTGGAAGGTTGATAAGACTATAAAAGAAGGTGATACTGAAATTACAGTTTATAGGCGGAGTAGGACTTTGAAAATTGGTAACGAACTTCGTTTTTTGAGTACAGGAGAATATCGCATAACCTTTAATTCAGGAAGGAGAATAGGGCGTCGGTGCGGAAATGAAATTAGGACGAAAGTGGTTAATGGATATTATCGTTTTAATTCCCAAGAACAATCAGTAACCCTTAAAAGCTACAATACTGATCCAATTGTTAACTGGGGTCTTGTGTGGATTGATGAGAATTCATTTGGAGTAAATAAAGCAAAAGATAACATCACTTATAATTGAGGAAGTCTTTTTACTGTAGGTATTTGCCAATCGATATTAAATAAAATATACCTTGCAAGTTACCGGAAACCAAATAGATTTCCGGTTGTTATTTGTTATATTAAATCTTGAAAATCAAGGTTATTGTTTTTCCCTTTTAAATTGAAATTCCTTTTTTGAAAATCAACCTAGCCGATATTTATTTTCAATATTATCTACGCATTTTGTTTACAACGCTATACTTACAAATGCTGTTTGCCTCATACCTAATTCTATGTTCAGATAATAGTTGTGCTATTATTTCTCTTGTTTCATCTTCATCCAGTTGAATTCTTTCTCCAAGATCTAGTTCATTTAATTGGCCGTTATTTTCAACCAGAGCTTTAATGAATCTTTTTTTATTTTCCATTTTTAGTTTTTTTTACTGCTATCATCATATGTGGACTAAAAGGTAAAATGTAGCTGTCGTTTTCTGTAATTTGAATAAGATCCATTAAATTTTTCTTCTTTTTATTATTTAGCATATTAGTGAAATAGTCTTTATCTAGCCAAGCAATTCCTTCAACGGCATAGGTATTTAGGTATGTTAATTCCTGATTTATAAATTCATTTTTTAATTGTTCGGGTTTGTGATAATAAGCCTCAGCTAAAAGCCAAGGAAAATCATCTGGGGGATTGTGAATTCCGGTTGTCAATTCACTCTTACACATTTCAAAGAATGACTTTTTATGAATAAGACCATTTAATAGACCAACTAAAGTTGATGCCGTATAATTTATAGCAAAACCCAAAATGATTCCGTTATTCTTTAAAACACGTTTAGCTTCTTTAATACTTATATCTCTATCTTCCTTTTTTTGTAGGTGATAAAGTGGTCCATGAAGAATTATGAGATCTGCAAATTTATTAGGAAAGTCTAATTTTTTAGATTCACCTGATTTAACTTGAAACTTATTCTTAAGTTTATTAGTTCTTTGTTTTGCTATTTGTAAATGTTTGAAAACAGGCTCAACCAAATAAACCTGATGTCCTTTTCGAGCTAGCCATTCTGAATATTTTCCTGTTCCTCCACCTATATCAATAATTTTTGAAGTTGTTGAAGGGATATACTTTTCAATGAGAGATTTAATTCTTTCAAATTCAATTATACCCATACCTTTTTCGAGTCTAGTTTCTTCAGATGCTTTATTATAAAAGTCTTCTATATTTCTACTTATTAACTGTTTACTTTTCATTTTTAATTCATTGTAAGATTATCACAATTTGAAGAATTTAATATCATTCAAAGTGATGAGTCAACTGATTTTTAATCAATTGACTTTGTTTAAAATTTGATAATATAATTGGGTGTATTTACCTAGGCACTGGAAGATATCCATGCACTATTTACTCGATTGTCGAGATCGTCTTTTTAGAAAGACTCAGATAATATGTAGAATTAGAATAACAGATTTTAAAGATAGAAATTCTTAATTAATATTCCTGAATTGATTTACATAACAAGTAATTAAAATATAAAGGCACTGTGGTTTTATTGGTAGGTGAGATATCTCATAGTCAGACAGAATTTACCGCAATGTGTCTTCAAGCAGGCGATAATGTACCTACTATTGGCAACCAAACTTCAGGTGCTGATGGAAGTGTTGGTCGATTTGAAATGATAGGTGGCTATAAAACCATGATAGCTGATGTAGGAATGTTTTATCCAGATAATACCTAAACTCAAAGAAAAGGTGTCAAAATTGATATGGTGTGTAAACCAACTATCGATGGTATTATAGCAGAAAAAGATGAAGTATTAGAACGTGCTTTGAACTATATTAATAACTAAATGCTGCCCATTTAAATTTAAAGGGTTTAGAAAATGATATTTGCTTACAACTACATTATGCATTACTCATAATAGGATAGCGCAACACTGTTTTTAAGCCAAAAGAAGTGTGTTTTTATAATTTCCCGGAAGAATTCGCTTGAGTATATGAAAAGCCGCTAAAACGGCTTATTTTAACTCCTCAGGCTTTTTTTTAATGAAATTTCTCGTTCAAAATACACTTCAAAAGTGCTTTGTTTGATATTCAATTAGGTGATAAAGTGTAAGCTTATTTGATTTCAAAAGCATTTTATTTTTCATTTCCTCTATAAAAAGTAAAGCAATTTCGCTAAAAACATAGTGTATTTATATGAGTGTTTTGGCTGTTTAAAACAGTACTTTTCAAGTCAATACTATAATATTTATTACTAAAATAGAACAACAAAAAAGAGCGATTATTTTGAATAAATTTGTTCTAGAAAACATGAAATTTTACAACTCTTCAAAATTATTTTGATGCTATATTTTTTTGAAATTACCTCAAACGATTAAATATTAAGATTGCGCTACTAGGTGTATTATCGTTGAAATGCACTGTTTTTTTAAAAAACAAACCCATTCAATTTGCTGTTTCACAACAGAAAACATCGTTACTACAACAATAAATTCTTCACGTAACTACTAAGGTTAATATTTGTTATTGGAGAATTCCGCGTGGAACGATATGAAATTAATATTGCTTGAATGGATTCTTCAGAAATTATAGAAGATGACCAAACTGACTAGTTTTTTAGAATTTACCAAATACATTTCTCTTATGGGAAAACATTACTCAAAATGTTTATTTTTCATTTTATTCTTGGCATTAAGTTTGCAAACTGCGGTATCGCAGGTTAAAGAGCCTTTTCAAGTGCGATATGAGGCTGATATTCGTGGAGAATTAACATTCATTGCAAACAACATTGTTAACAGATACATACCAGAAAGTACAGGTGGTAGGTGGGTTAGAAATGGAAGAAGATGGAGATATGAAACATTTACAATTCCAGAGGTTTCTCCCAATGATCCGCTTAATGATACCGGAAACTCTTCTGATTACAATGATAATTACGACATGCAATATATTGATGTCGATAGTGATAGCAGCACATTTAGTTCTAGTAGTGCATATTTAGAAATACCCGATGTTGATTGTTCATTGGTACGTTATGCAGGTTTGTATTGGTCTGCGGTTTATGTAAATTCTGATAGAAGTAACATTGATGATATTAAGTTTAGAACTCCGGGTGGAGCCTATCAAGACATAACGGCAGATGAGGTTATTTTTGATGGTAACGGAGATGCAGATTTTGGTTATTATAGTCCATACGCAGCCTATAAAGATGTAACCTCTATAGTATCTGGATTAGCAGATCCAAATGGAGATTATTTTGTTGCCAATGTAAGAGCTAGTACAGGAAACAGTATTTCTGGTGGTATTTCTGGTGGTTGGAAAATGGTTGTTGTTTATGAGAACCCAAACCTACCAGGAGATAAATTTATTACCACTTTTGATGGTTATGCAGGTGTAAAATCAGGCGAGAGTATTGATATCCCAGTAAACGGATTTACTACTTTACCAGCTCCATTTCCGGTTTATGCAAACATGGGTGTTGCTGCTTTAGAGGGTGATAATAGAATTGGTGGTGACGCATTACAAATAAATGCAAACGGGTCTTTTACAACATTATCAAACGGACAAAACCCAGGAAACAATTTCTTTAATTCTAGTATAACTCAATTTGATACGCAGTACACAACAAGAAACCCAAACAGTATAAATACATTAGGTTGGGATGTTGACCTTTTTGAGATACCTAATGGTGGTGCTAGCAATACAATTATTCCTAACGGTTCAACTAGTGCTATTTTAAGGGCTAGTTCTTCTCAAGATAAGTACGATATCTTTTTTACTTCTTTTGATGTGGATATTATTGCTCCCAATATTGTATTGGAAAAAAGAGTACAGACTCCAGGAGGTGTAGATATTACAGGGCAAGGTGTACATTTAGGGCAAACATTAGATTATATTTTAACTTTTGAAAATATTGGTAACGATGATGGTGTAAATTATACGATTAGAGATGTATTACCAGTAAACGTTTCTCCTCCAGATGGCAGAAGTTTTTTCAACGCTACAGATTTTACATTTCCCGCACCTATATGTGAAGGTTTTCCAAGAACTTGTCATGAGATTACATATACGTATGACCCAGCTACGAGGGAAATAGTATTCAATATTCCAGATGTTTATGTTGATGATGAAGATGGTGAATATTCAATTGGTTTTAGAGTTCAAGTAGCTGAAAACTGTTTTGATTTCATAAATGCCTGTTCAGATTTAATTGAAAATTTAGCGTATAGTTCGTATAGAGGAGAGAACAACTCTGCTCAAGTTACAGATGATCCAAGTGTTACTGATTTTAATACTTGTGGATTTGTTGTTCCAGGAGCTACCAACTTCCTTTTAGATGATCTTTCTGATTGTAATTTTGAAAGAACGATAGAACTATGTGGTACTAGTGCTATTTTAAATGCTGGTGATGGTTTCGATTCATATATATGGTATCGAGATACAAACAGTAATGGAGAAATAGATGCTACAGATATTGAAATTAATGATGGTGATCCAGATAATGACCCAAGTACACAGGTTGTAACACTTGTTGGTCAATATATAGTAGATAAAATTGTTGCTGATCCTTGTAAAGGATTTAAAGAAATTATTAATGTAGAGCCATTTGGTTCTGGTAATTTACCAAATCCGGTAACAGAGTATTTTAATGAGGTAAATGGAGATACTGACCCAAGTAACGATATTCCTGGTGAAATAGTTTTCTGTAGTGATGACAGCTCTTTTTTACCAAAAATATTTTTATGTGGTATTAACGATTCACAACCATTAGCAGTCAACATTGTTGATGCTCAAAGTGTTTCTTGGGAATTGTTAGATGAAGGTAGTTGTGGTATTAATGCTGTTGTAGGTGAAGATTGTGCCAACAAAGCACTTACATGTTCTTGGACAGAGGTAGGTACCGGTAGTAATTACTTATTGAATGCGCCTGGTGAGTATAGACTTTCTGTAGTTTACCAAAATGGGTGTACAAGCCGTTTCTATTTTAAAGGTTTCCAGAACAACCTAGATATTGAATTTAATAATAGAGATATCGTTTGTGATACTGACGGCAATATTACTATTACAAATCTTGGAAGTGGATATGGATATCAACTTGTTGATAATGATACTAATGCTACTATCGTTCCATTTAGTGCAAACAACGGACCAAGTTTTGATTTTGCTTCTGGTGAAAATGGTTCTTATAGAGTAGAGGTCACTCAACTTGATACTAGCGGTAATCCAATTCAAGATGCTTGTATTTTCACAACTCCTGTTATAGGTATTCGTGAGCGTGCAATAACATATGATGTTAACGTTACGCCAGAAACTTGTTTTAGTTTAGGGACTATTAATCTTCAAATTACAGATGCAGATGCACCATATGCATTTGAAATAAGAAGTAATGATGGTACAAATGGCGGACTTGGAACTTTAATAGATAGCCAAAATGGTCATGGAGATAACAACTACACTTTTACAGATGTAAGTGCAGGTGATTATATCGCTTATATTTCAACAGATGATGGTTGTTCTTATAGTGAGGAAATTACCATAATTGATGAAAATGATTTAGCGGTAACAGCAAGTGTTTCTCAAGCTATTACCTGTGAAGACGGTACTATATTAATGAGTGCTACAGGTGGAAATCCAGAATATACATATGCTATTTGGACCTATGTTGATGAAGGCGGAACTACAGTTACTTCGTTCCCATCTTTTGCAGATATACCGGCAACCAACTTTCAAACTAGTCAAACATTTAATGTTTCGACACCAGGTGATTATACATTCTTAGTATTGGATAGAAATGGGTGTTATGTAGAATCTAACACGGTTACAATAGAGTATCAACCAACTGCAGATTTCGATCCTACAACGGTTACAGATGTGCTTTGCTTTGGTGAAGCTACGGGTAGAATTCAATATAATATTTCAAATGCTAACGGGTATACTTTATTATTTACATTGTTTGATTCGGCAGATCAACCTTTGGCAAATAATAGTTCTGGTAATTTTCCAAACTTAGCGGCAGGTGATTATAGAGTTACCATAAATCAAACTAGAGGTGCTGCTTCTTGTGATTCAGAAGAAACATTTACGATTGCTGCTCCTTTAGCTGCAATTAGTGGTGATGCAGTTTTAGTGCAAGATTATACTTGTTTGCAAGATGGTATCATTGAAGCACAAAATGTTGCTGGTGGTACCGCTCCTTATTCGTATAGTATTGACGGAATCAACTTTTTTCCAGACACGACTGCCAATGCAAATCGTTTTGAAAATTTAACAGACGGTTCTTATACCCTTACCATAAGAGATGCTAACGATTGTACTTTTGTTACTAATCAAATTGTAATAGATAGACCAAATCCACCAACGGATTTAACAATTGTTGAGTCTCAAATTTCATGTCCGGCGCAAACTGCTAATTTAACGGTGAATGCTATTAATGGTACCGCACCTTATGTGTATTCAATTATAGCTCCCGCTACAATTGCACCAACTAGCACAACAGGAAACGAAGCTGTTTTCAATGGTCTTGCTCCTGATACGTATACAGTAAGGGTTACTGATGCCGATGGTTGTTTTTATGATGAAAATTACACGATTAATGCTATTAATCCAATGTCGGCAAGTGGTCAAACAACGCAACCGATTAGCTGTTTTGGTGCTGCAGACGGTATTATAAGTTTTAATGTAAATTTCCAGGCGGGTCAAAATTTCACTTACACGGTTACAGGTCCAACAGGAATTGTTAGAACCGGAGGTACAGAAGCTGTTATTGATAATATTAATGGTTTAGTTGCAGGTAATTATACAATTGATATTGTAGACACTGATACCAACTGTACATATACGGCTACCCATGAATTAGAAGGTCCGGCTTCGGCATTGGCAATTTCTAGTTTAACAGAAATACAACCAAGTTGTACTTCTGCCGGTAGTGTAAGTGTTCTTGCAACAGGTGGATGGGGTAGTTATGTTTACGAATTAAACAATCCAGA
>Ga0207888_100569_pt1 | contig 10723 bp, 11 predicted proteins | sample LinPmetageLP43_FD_184055 | JGI IMG/M metagenome (GOLD analysis project Ga0207888, IMG submission 184055) | Marine viral communities from the Pacific Ocean - LP-43 (SPAdes) | ecosystem: Environmental > Aquatic > Marine > Oceanic | place: Pacific Ocean | collected 2010-08-27 | reverse complement strand
CATGTAATGGGAGATGGATCTATATGTATTCATACATCGCATGAAACGAATTTAAAATTAAAAATAAATTATGACTTCCATTCTTTAAAGAATTGGATTTACAAATACTATATAAATAAAGGCTTCGATGACCATTACGAACATATAATAGTAGAAGAAAAATTGATTCACAATCAATATCGCTCATTTCTATTTACTGACATTGATCATAGTTTTAAAAAAGGTGAATTTGGAGATGTAAAAATTACTGCTCTCCAAAGTGGAGTATTTAGGGGTGCTTCAATATCAAACCACCTCGTTCAGGGCTTTATTAAAAGAAGTGGTGAACATATAGATTGTCAATGGAGTAATCTATACAAACAAATGGAAGTTTCAACTATTGGTACATTTGTTTTTATTGAAATACCTCCAGCCACATATGGTAAATTCATTTTTACTAAATGGTCAGATTTACAAGACCACCTTCCTCAAGAATTTTTAAATTTTTTACTCGAATTTCAAAAAGCACACATTAAGGAAAAAGGAAAGTTGTTCCCTGTATTCTTCGGATATAAAATTGATGAGGATAGAATTCATTGGCAAGTCACTTTATTGGAAATTGGTATTTTTCCTATTGTTGGAATTCCAGATTCAAAAGGTGGTTGGATCACCGTACTAAAGGTTGAAGAAGAAATAACCTGGGGAATCACTAGGAATTCTTCGTACAATTATTTTTTCGGAAGAGGTTCATTTTCAAAAAGCTTCGTGAAAAAGAAAATACTAATCATAGGAGTTGGTGCTTTAGGAAGTATGGTTGCTAAAACTCTTACGAGATCTGGTTGTAAGTTTATAGATATTTCAGATTATGACGTCAAGGAACCAGAAAATGTATGTAGGTCTGAATATCTTTTTAATAGTGGATTGTCAGATAAGACTGAAGAACTAAGAATTATTCTAGGTACGATTTCCCCATTTGTTGAAACAAAAATAATTCAGAAAGACAATTTTCAAGGTATTATAAAACTTTACCATAAAGAATCGGGTGCAAAAAGAGATTTTGAGAAGGCCTTAAATGAATACGATTTAGTTTTTGATTGTACGACAGACAATGACCTCATGTATATTTTTGATTCACTCGATTTAGACTGTGACTTAATAAACCTTTCAATCACGAACTTTGCTAAAGAATTGGTTTGCGCCTTTTACCCAAATAATTATGATTTTGTAGTTAATCAATTTACCAATGTTCTGGATAATGACATATCTGATTTATATAATCCAACAGGGTGTTGGAATCCTACTTTTAAAGCATCTCATAACGATATATCCTTGTTAGTACAGTTGGCTATTAAACATATCCATAATTTGTACACAACTAGTGCAAGAAAAAATAATTTTATCATTGAAAGTGATTCACTAGTCTTAAATATAGAGGAGTTTTGAGATTGTTTAACAAGCAAAGAAAAGTAGAATTAGATATCAGCCAAGAATTATTTGATAAAATTGGTAAGGTTGGAATAGAACACTACCCTAATGAGTTTGGTGGCTTTTTAATTGGAAAATATTCATATGATTACAACACTTTATTTATAACTGATTTTATACTACCAAAAAGCTATAGAGGAAATAGATATTTGTTTGAAAGAAGTACCAAGGGAATAAAATCAATCTTTTCTCAACTATTTAAGTTGAAAAAGGAATTTTATGTTGGTGAGTGGCACACCCATCCAAATGGAAATACTAAATATAGTAGTACTGATCTAAACGCTATGATGAATATTGAATCATCAAAAGAGGTTCATATCAAAAATCCTGTTTTACTGATTTTAAGCGTTTCTGATAAAAAAATTAATCAAGCCACTTTTTATATTTATGATAATAAAAAATTAATCTCATATGAGTAATAAAATTTTATTGAAACAACTTTTCTCTGGTTTACAAAATCAAATGAACGCTCAATTAAGTACTAATAGAGAAAATATTATGCACTCCACTTCAAAAGGAGATGCCTTAGAGAATGCTTGGATTGAATGGTTAAAAAAGTATTTACCAAATAGATATAGTGTTGATAAAGGTATAGTTATAGACTCTAACGGTGATACGAGCGATCAAATTGATGTTATTATTTATGACAATTGGTTCACCCCTTTTATTTTTTCACAGAATGGGTTTCATTATATACCAGCAGAAGGAGTATATGCTATTTTCGAGTGTAAAACAGATATTTCTGGGAGCTCGGAAGGAATTTCAAATATCGAATATGCCGGAAAAAAAATTGAAAGCGTTAGGAGGTTGAAAAGAACAACCACTAGCATAATAAGTATTGGTGAAAAATATGACCCTCGTGGATTAACCAAAATCGTTGGTGGCATATTAACTTCAACAAAATCTGGAAACAGAAATAATGATAAAACCATCGTAAAACATTTAATGGCTCAAAAAGGTATAAAAAGTATTGATTGTGGTTGTATCGCAGATTATGGAGCTTTCTTTGTAGATTATGACAATAAAGAAGATAAATCAATTGAAGATTTTGATCAACGTTATTTAAATTATTATAAAAATAGAAACTTTGAAAAGGCTGTATTTAGTAAAGAAGAAAACTCTTTAGTAACATTCTTTATGCAATTGACTAGGTATTTACAACAAGCTATAGGAACAGTTCAAGCCATAAATTTACAGACGTATTTAGATAGCATTAAAGAAGAAATTGATAGTGAAATTTAACTTGTCGCCATTATCTTAACTTCCTAATCTGTATAAAATTAGCTTCAACTTTATTTTATGCAGCTAAATGTTCAGAAATTTCGTAAAAAATTGCATGTATTTCTATAAAAATTAATTTGGTATTGGCCACATTTAAATTTTTAAAACTAACAAAGCTTGAACTAATTAAACCATTTATGAAAGTTATAGTTCTTCTAGTTTTTTTAGAAAATATTCTAGTGCCTCTCCAGGAGTATCTATATCAGATGTAATGGTTTCAATACCCCAATTTTCTAATACAAGTTCTTGAACGGGGTTAGTTTTTGAGGTAAAAATGAATGATTTCGGCTTAATCATTCCATTACCATGGTTTTTCCATATTTTAGATAATTTATAAAAAAGCTGTCGGATATTGATGTCACTCAAACTATATCCTATAAAAAGGACTGACTTTCCTAATACATCAGATCTCAGTTTAATGTCCAAGGGTGTCTCAAATTCCAACCTTTCGAAATAACTTGTTTCATCTAAAACAATTGAATTATCATCTGAAAAGTCACCGTGAAATTTTATTATCTCTTTTACTCCAAATTTTGAAGAAGCAATATCGCTCACACTCACAACTTTTTGATAGGGAATATTATACTCCTCGCAAGATCTTTCAATCCAATTATCATAATTTGTCGTATAAATTGAATGAAAGTTTCCCCTAGCTATAAATTCATGAATTTTTGAAGTTCTAATATCAATTTTAGAATCATGCCACTCTCTATCCATCCAGCTTCTTAAGGATCCTAGACTACCTTTCTTTTTTTTATAAAATTCAGCCAAAGCTAAAAAATTGCCATATGTATTAAAAACATCAGGGTCATAATCGAGATCATGGGCTAATTTCTCTATCAATTTTGACCAAGTAGGTAATCCTAAGTTTGCTGAAACGCCAGATCCTACAAATAATATTAGCTTTCCTGTTTTGTATTCTTCAATTAGCTTATCCATTAAATATTTATATGCATTTTAAATTTTTCAAGAGCCAACTTTCTCATTGAAATATCGTTTTTTCGATCTCCCATCTCTGCAAAAGTTTCAGATTCTCCCTCTGGTATAAAAACACAATCCCATTGAAATGATTTATTCCCACGTGGGGTTTTTGCTATTATACCATTAATTTCACCGTCAAATAAATGAATTTTTTTTCCATCACAATAACCTATTGTCGTTTTGGCTATAGCTTTGGGGTTTTCAAGATTACCTATAATCTCTGTAAATTTATCTGCTTCCAAACTATCCCAATAAATTTGTGTCAACCCCCCAGGAAACCCATTCATATAGTTAATATACAGTCCTGTATGTTCAACAATTAGAGGCCTTCCAATTTTTGAAAATGCTTTTAACAATTTATCTTTTACAAGCCTATTAACTTCTTTGGTTTGTAACTCCTCAATTTTCATTCTTAAAGGAATTATCTTAATTTTTGTTTCCTTTAAAATTTCAATTGTCTCTTCGATTTTAAATTGATTATTTGTGACTAAACGTATTTCAATCATAATTCTATAAAGGTATATTTCTTTTGCTGCTCGAACATTTTATTCAGAATTTCTATATTCTTCGTTTCATTATAAAAATCTAAATAATCACAGGATAGATTAGCCATATGAATGCTAGGGTTGTCAGAGCAAATAATAAAAGGAACATTATTTTTAATAAATTCTTTAACAGGGTGAGCTTCCTTAGCTTTAACGGCTCCGGTTCTTCGATTGCTAATCGGACATATTTCAATACAGATATCTTTTTGGACTAAAAGTTCCATTGTTTCCATGCATTTCCCAGCCGCTGTCCCGTGACCAATTCTATCGGCTCCAAATTCTTTGATTGCTAATTTTACATTTTCAATATTTCCTGTTTCACCTGCATGTATTGTAACACCCAAATCAAATTTATCTTTATAATGTTTAAAGGTTTTGCCTAAATTTTTAGACACATAAATTTCTTCATTTCCAGCTAAATCAATACCAACAATTTCTTTTGGTAAACCAATATTTTTATACGCAAGCATGAGGCCTGATAAATGTGTTATACTATAATCCCCTCGAGTAATTGTAAAAATTAAGCCATAGTTGATTTGGTATTTAAAAGAGACTTTATTCAGAGTTGAAATTAAAAGTATTAATGTATCTTCTAAGGACTTGTTTAATAAGGAAGATAGGTAAGTCACACTACTTCGAAGTTCAACAAACTTTATGTTATCGTATTTTAATTTAGAAAAAGCATTATCAATGAGTTTTAATAAGTTTTCTATTTTCTTTGGCATTAATCTTAACACCTCCCAAGGTTTTAGATATGCCTCCAAACTTCTTTTACTGTTTAAAACATTGAGATCTTTATGTATATCAAAATTAAACGGTATTTCTGTTTCTTCATTTATTAAAACTTCTTTAATCACTGAAGTATCAAAGAGGCCATTTAGATGAATATGTAATTCAGCTTTATTGAGTGAAAATATATGGTCTTCTATTTGAATCATTATCTTTTTTAGATATCTGAAAAATTATGATATTAATTCATTATAAAACTAACTTCAGCATTTCTTGACTAATTATTTAATTTGAAAGCGATTTGAAGTGTAAATCGAGGTTTTAGATCATTTATTTCTTCTTAAGCAACTCTTCCAAATAAGCCACTTTATCCTTCTCTGCCTGAACCAAACGCTCGTATAATTCTACTACCTTATCAATTGGATTGAATGAAGGCTGGATATTAATTGCATTCAATGTTGAACTGTCGTTACTATTGAAAGTATTAGAGATTATATTAAGAACTGTTTCTTCAGAAAAATTCTCAATTCCTTCTTTGGTCACTCCTAAAACCTGCGCCACCCGTTCCAGTTTTTCATCTTCCACTGTTTCACTCTTTTCAAGAGTTGAAACACTTTGCTGGCTTATGCCTAATTCTTCGGCAAGAGTTTCCTGCTTCATACCGCGCAGTTCTCTGATGCGGGCGATTTTACGGCCTATATGATTGGGTTTGGTGGTAGTCATCTGCATAATTTTTTGTTAGTACACTTAAGTTCTGCTTTTTGGTGCTGGTAAAATACAAGCTTATACCGGTATTTCACAAGCCGCGTTGGTAGGGTACGCGTCTTGTCCGCTATACTTTTAAAGGATAACAGAAACCTGAAACACTCAGAGCTAATCAAAAGTAAAGCTTTTCTTTTAAAAGTTTTAGCAAATGCAAATCAGCTTGAGTTAGAATGACCCTTTAACAGATATCTTATGAGAACGTCACCAAATGTCAGTCCAGAAATCCATAAAATACTACCTATCATCCGCAGCTTAATCCGGGTACATGCTGTGTATCTCATTGGGCAGCAGGACTTAACAAGGGAATACTTGTATACTTCTTCTTTAAACAGAAACAGAAAATCGCATATCCACTACGTACTGACTATGCTTATCATAAGTCACGATCAGGTAGCTGACCCCAAAATTTTTATGAATGAGGTCTTCAACAAGACTCAGGAACAGGTTACCCTCTACTCCATGCATTACACCCTTAACGAAGCCAATAATAGAATCAACTACGGCTGCAATTTCTTAAACCGGGTATTAGAGGAGGGCACCTTGTTGTACAACGAGGACAACCGGCTTAGACAGCTTGGCTCCTACCTCAATCATCCTGAGGTATTTCTAAGAATCCAGAAGTATTGGAATATACGGTTGAAACACGCACGCTATTTTGAAGAAAAGTCAACGATCTGCGAGGATAACTCAAGTAATCCCGGCAGATACCTACTCTTACAACAGGCCATTAAACAAGCCTGCCTGGGATTGATTTATGTCTTTTGGGAATATCAGCCCTCCTATTACTCTCTGCCTTATCTCTTGCACCTCTGTGAGCAGTTCTCAGAAGTTCCAAAGATCATCTACCCAAAAAGATCCTTTCGATCTCAACTGATGTATTCCCGACTTTGTCACGCGCAGTATAACCTAAACGAAAAGATTCAAGAAGATCCTACAGAATCAGACTCCCTAAAAGAGGAACACCTCACCTACAAGTTTATTCAGGCCGCTTGTAAAGAGATTGATAAAAAACTTGAAGAGCTGAAAGAACTACACCATTTTAAAATCAAATAATGATGAAAACAAATAAGATCCATAAACAGAAAATTAAGTGTTTGAACAAAATAGCCAATTACCCGTACGGCTTGCAAAAGAAACAAGTTGGCCGGCATACGTTTAGGACTGTAAACCTACTTTTTGACGATCATACCGAATACCTTTCAATGACAACTGCTTTACTTGAAGTATGCGTTCTTGCTTTAGACGGTCAGGGAAGTTTCCATTCGAAAGCACTCAGTAATGAGAATCTCGATACCAGTGTCAAACTGGTATTAGAATTGGCTATCGAAATGATGCCTCACGATGATATGTTTAAATACCAGCAAATAATGGCTATTCTGGAAGAAGATGTGGAAAGTCACGGCTTTCCAAAAAAGCTAAAGAATCTATTAAAAGTGCATGCTGATGAAAAAGAAAAAAATGTTTAAACGCTTTAGTCAGGTTGGCGAAGACCATCTGAGAAAATTGACACCGCACCCGCATTTACGAAATCATCAACAAATTTGCTTCCCGGTCCAAAACCATCTGCATTTGATGTTCTTGATTGAAGACCTGATTAAAGTGAGCGTTATGGCACTAAACGGAATCGAACGCGGAGGTGATCGCCCTTTAAAAGAACCTGAACGCAGTATTTCAGAAGTTCTAAAACACGCGCTCGATCTTCTTCCGCTCGAAGAAGCAGAGTTTATTGATAAAATCACAGAAATACTAAATCAGCAGGAAACCGAGGATTAGTTCCGGTTCTGCTACTACTTAAATCACGAACTATGGAAACCAAGAAACTCATACAAAGGCTACTCGATCTAAAAAAGAGACATATTGAGTTGATTAATGACTCGCGAAATATAAACCACACTTGTGGACTGGCTTCCAATTACTCGGAACTCATACACAGGATTGCAGACCTACTTGAAACTTCAAAGAAAGCACTAGAAGGTATGCATTGCCTGCCGGAAACCAACCCTACGGAAATCGAATATAATGTTGCCGATGTAATTGGGATCGCTATTAAACTACTTCCATTCTCCGAAATGCAGTTTATAGATGAAACAATGGAGTTGTTACGTGAAGAAGCTTCAACAAATACCGAACGCTAAACCATTTACTTATTTCATCTTGAGCAAACCCTTTTTTGCTCAACTGAAACAGTATTGTAGATCAAAACGCATACGGGATTTTGGTGTTTCATTTACTTCCTCCAGAGCCGTCGCAATACCTTTTTTGATAGTTATTACCTTCGGGATTTTAAATTAGAAAAGGGCTATAAATAGGAAGGCGCAGCCGACCGGTTTATGCGCCCGACTAATTTAGAATCCTGTATTTTTTCTATCAAATAAGGTATGTTGTCGGGAGTGTAATAAAAAGAAAATAAATCTCAAAAGTTAAAGATTGTCCATTCCAAGTTAGGATGCTCAGCGAACTCAGGCCAAAAAATGGCTAACCCAATCGAGTACTAAAAAATTGACATTTTTGGTCTGTGTTCAAGACCTTTTGGACGAACCGCTTTCCCCGAAACCCAGTGTAGGGGAATGTGGTGAGGACTACCTAGATTACCCTTCTTTACTCCTATCTAAATAGGATTTGTCGCAAAAATCTGCCTGTTTACAGGGCTTAAAAGTGGATTTGTCGCAAATTGTTGAAAATCAAGAAGAAAAACCAAGCATAAAACGCTGAAATAAAATGAGTTATATATTCGTAACATCGCGTAGCGTGTTACCCTCTTGCTACTCATTTTATATCCGCTACGCTACTAAAAATGGTAACATTTTTATCATCTACAAAGTTGAAAAAAATCACTTACAACTGTAAATTTTTGACCTAAATGTATACTTATAAGCCATTTAAATTTCGAATAAAGAGAAAAATTAGTCTTTTGTAAAGAAATTACTTTTAATCTTTAATAGTTGTTTTCTTTGCTCCTCAATAAGAGATTCTAATTCAAAAAATATATTTTCAACCCTTTCTTTGTTATCATCTGACATCTCATAATTATTCCAATCTAATACACCATTTTCAATTTTTGTTTTATTCAAAACATCTATAATTTGGAAAAACCTTATCTCTTCTTTATTGAGAAAAGCTTTATTATTCTTCATCCATTCTTCGTCCTTAATCAAAATATCCTTATGAATATTTACCTCAACAACCTTATTGAAAATTTTTTCACTATTATTCTTAACCGTGTCTATAAATGTTGCCCATTCATTATTACGTGGTAAAGAATTATACTCAAGCCATCGAGGGGCAACATTTATTTTTTTCTCTTCATTAAGAACCTCTAAAATTTCAACCAATGGCTTTAAATCATCTAAAGGTTGTCTGATAGGTAGAATATTTTTTTGAGACCATATGTGTAATATAAGATCACAACATTCTTTTTTAAGCACTTTTTTTTCACTTTCCGAGTCGGCATCTTCTATATTTTGAATTAATTCTGCAATATAATGAGACATCCACCTTGCTAAGGTATTTACAGAATATTCCAAATCTAATTCCTTCACGATTTTTTCACCCAATTTTATGATCTCTTCCTCTGAGTGTTTTGACTGTTCCATTGGGTTTTATTAAAAAAAGTTTGACATTATTTCTATTATCCTGATAACTATTGCGATAAACTCTTTCTTTAAGCTGTCTTTCTATTACGCATTTTATTATTAATGACTTTTGTTCAGCTCTTAAAAATTTTAATAAAAAGTTTCCTTCTACTCGAAAAACGCTTCCTGAACTTAAAATTTTGGATTTGTATTCGCGGTCTCTATATTCTTCATCTGAAATTTCATTCCAATTTTTATATTCACTTATGAGTTGATTATCTAAATAACCTTTTTTATTTAAAGCATCATATTCAATTTGAAAATAACTATGGACCGTTTTTCCAAACTTTACAAAACCCTTTGATATATTATTGAATAGTTCATCATGTATATCGAGACCTTCGTAATCACTCGAAATATCATTTAACCATCCTCTTAAACTGAAACCATTCGCATTAATTGATTCATTTTCATAATTATCATCATCTTCATAATTGATATCTTCAAAAGGAATTGCATAATCATAGCTGTCCTTCGTAGTTTGCAACGCTCGAAGTAAAGCATCAGCACCTTTATTAGATACTATGCAAGACCGAATACTAATTGATTCTTGATTAATTCCAATATGCTTAGTTGTACCTCCAAATACCAATAGCCATTCATTCTCACTATTGATATTCAAACCTATTTTTTCATCAAAATATTCATCTGTGATATTATCTCTCCAATCTTTATCAAACTTGTCTATTCCGGTTTTCCAATATTGTGAATCAAGTGGAATAGGTTCTCTTAGGTCTGACAACCAAAAACTTCCAAAAGCATTAGCCTCAGAAGCTAACCAATATTCCCAACTATCCCAAGAATCTGTTTTTAGCAACGGTTCATTTTCTAATAAGAAATTAGCAGCACAGAACATTGCGTGATATTCAAAGTAGCTCTCTAAATCCTCAATTTCAGGGTTAGTTCCATGTCTTTTATACATTTTACTCCAATCTCTATCAGATAGTTGCTCTCTTAAATAATCATCATCATTAGGGTCTCCTATATATCCCCATTTTTCTGTAATAAACCTATCTGCAATATCAGCTACATCATACTCAGATAAGTCAAAACATCTCCCTAACCTACTATACCAGTAAGGTAAAGTATCCATTAGATCAAACTTAAATTGCCAATCTTTGTCTAATTTAGAGGAATATTTCCTCTGTTTTCTACTTAAAGTTTTTTCTTTAACATATTCTAATTTAGTTTGATTAACATCTTGTATGTATTGAATTTCATCGTCGGCAAACAAGGTGTTATCATAAGAGTATAGATTTAGGCAAGTATTTTTTATATATTGCCTTATGAGTACGTGAGGTAAGTCCTGATTCAGCAATTCATTGT
>Ga0207888_100563_pt1 | contig 10817 bp, 6 predicted proteins | sample LinPmetageLP43_FD_184055 | JGI IMG/M metagenome (GOLD analysis project Ga0207888, IMG submission 184055) | Marine viral communities from the Pacific Ocean - LP-43 (SPAdes) | ecosystem: Environmental > Aquatic > Marine > Oceanic | place: Pacific Ocean | collected 2010-08-27 | reverse complement strand
AGCCTAGCATCAAAAAATGTTTTTAATATTAAAGGAAGGATACAAAGCGGAACTACAAATACCAATTGGTCGTTATACTTTATAACCATTGTGGTTATAAAGACCATTAAAAGAATATTGAAGAATATAAAGGTTACTTTGACATTATTCTCGTAAACTGTTCTTCTATATTTTTTCAGAAACAAGAATAGCATAATAAGTACTAATGCCACTAAAACAGTATATCCAATTAAGATATAATAGTAATTGTTTGCCGTCCAAAGTTCTGACTCATATTCAGATTTTAAAGACTCTAATATTTTTAAATTTTCTGCCTCTACTACCTCACCTTTAGCAATGATCAATCGCCCTTGATCAACTGTTCCCCTGGTATAAGAAAGTTTAGATAAAGCTTCGTTTCTTGCTTTTTGAGTAAGATTATTATCAAAACTTACATTTGGTGTTATAATATCAAAAAACAGTGCTTGCGTTTCTTTCTCGAAAATGGATAAATTATTTTCAGATAGTATTCTACCTACAAGATCATTAATTTCACTGACCCTAAAAAAATCTGTTACTCTAACTTTGCTTGCTTCGTTATCCTTTACAAGAAAAATGAAATTACGCTGAACTTGCTTACCGTTGTTCTGTAAAATTCCTTTTGAATAGACGGAATCCAGTATTACTTTCGAGAAATATTTTAAACGTTTTTTTTGATTATCCTTAAGAGTAGAATTACTCCATTTATCTTCAAACTTCTGTTCAAAAGATTGCTCCACATTTTCTACCTCAGCTCTATCATATCTATAGTACGGTAATTGATTACTTTCAATAACCTGTTTCTCTTTAGCTATTTCAGCATCGGTCTTTTGAATAGAAAAATCAAAAGGGGCATATAGGTTTTCAAATTGCCAAGGCTTCCCTTTTTGAAACTCATATTTGAATTTACCTCCCTTGGGCAAAAAAAACACAATAAAAGCAACGGCCACAACATAGAGTATATATTTGAAAATGAGCGATTGCTGTCTGTATAGATTATCCAAAAGAAAATTGTATTAGGTTCATCAAAAATAGAAAATTATAAACTGATAACTAGTAATTGAAACGATATCCCTTGGGTTGCTATAGAATTTAGTAATTTCGTGCTATTAAATTATTAAAAACATGAAAGAGGTCGTTATCGTATCAGCTGTTAGAACCCCAATAGGTAGTTTTATGGGCGGATTGTCAACAATACCAGCTCCAAAATTGGGCGCAGTGGCTATTGAAGGCGCATTGAAGAAAATAAACCTTGACCCTACTTTGGTAGATGAAGTTATAATGGGCAATGTTGTGCAAGCAGGAACAGGTCAAGCTCCGGCTAGACAAGCTGCTATTTTTGCAGGCATTCCCAATACCGTACCCTGTACCACTATAAATAAAGTTTGTGCCTCTGGAATGAAGGCGGTAATGCAAGGCGCACAAGCAATTGCTTTAGGAGACGCTGATATTGTTGTTGCTGGTGGAATGGAGAATATGAGCCTTATCCCACATTATGTACATATGAGAACAGGTACAAAATTTGGACCTACTTCTTTAGTTGACGGTATGCAAAAAGACGGCTTAGTTGATGCTTACGATGAAAATGCAATGGGTGTTTGTGCAGATGCTTGTGCTACTAAATATGCATTTAGCAGAGAAGATCAAGATGCATACGCTATTCAATCTTACAAAAGGTCTTCAGAAGCTTGGGAGAATGGAAAATTCGATAATGAAGTTATCCCGGTAGCCGTTCCGCAAAGACGTGGAGAGCCTAAAATGGTGAATAAAGACGAGGAATTTAGCAATGTATTCATTGACAAAATCCCAAATTTAAGACCTGCATTCTCTAAAGATGGTACTGTTACCGCTGCAAATGCATCAACCATCAATGATGGTGCCGCTGCTTTAGTTTTAATGAGCAAAGAAAAGGCTGAGGAATTGAATTTAAAACCTTTAGCTGTTATTAAAAGTTACGCAGATGCTGCTCATGAGCCAGAATGGTTTACTACAGCTCCTGCAAAAGCATTACCAAAAGCATTGGCCAAATCTAATTTAAAATTAGAGGAAGTTGATTTCTTTGAATTTAACGAAGCTTTCTCTGTTGTTGGACTTGCCAATATGAAAATATTAGGACTTAACGACAAAAATGTAAATGTAAATGGCGGTGCCGTTTCTCTAGGTCATCCACTAGGATGCTCAGGTGCACGTATATTGATTACATTACTAAATGTATTAGAACAAAACAATGCTAAAATAGGAGCTGCTGCAATTTGTAATGGCGGTGGCGGTGCTTCTACTATAATTATAGAAAGGCTATAAGCGCATAAAAAAATTACATGCAGTACGGTATTTGTCAGCTAAGCATTATTCCTGTAAGAAGTGCAACAGAAGAGGTATCTGAATTAGTTACCCAACTTTTGTTTGGCGAACATTACAAGATATTGGAAAGCAGAAAAAACTGGTCTAGAATAAAAACTATATCAGATAAATGTGAAGGCTGGATCATGAACAGTCAACTAACTTTTATTCCTGAAAATGAATTTAATTCAATTCAAGAAAATAAGGGACAAAAATTTGTTGCAGATCTAATATCATATGTTGCGGATACTAACGAAATAGTAACACCTATCTTATTAGGATCTTGCATTCCAGACATTCCTTCATTATCCCTTAATTTTGATGGTTCTATTTTAAATTCCGTGCAACCTAAAGATAATTTGGTAAAAACCGCATTGCTCTATTTAAACGCCCCGGAATTAAAGGGAGGAAAATCTCCTTTTGGTATTGATAGTGCAGGTTTTACCCAAATGGTATACAGAATAAACGGATACAATATTTTAAGAACTGCAGAAAATCAATCTACTCAAGGTACCGCTTTAAGCTTCGTTGAAGAAAGTGAAGCTGGTGATTTAGCCTTTTTTGATAATGTTAACGGTGCCATTGACCATGTAGGCATTATTATGGAAAACAACTATGTTATTCATGTTAATGGAAAAGTAAGAATAGATCGAATAGACCATACGGGCATATTTAATAATGACCTTAGAACCTACACACATCAATTAAGAGTTATTAAAAAAGTAATATAAAAAAAGGCCCTAATTAGAGCCTTTTAATTTATTTAATGTTAAGGATAATTATTCTCCTAACATCTTCTTCATTTTCATGAAGTTTTCAGTATCCCCCATTGCTCCGTAAATATTCTTAAGCTGAGTCATTACATTTTCATTATCAGGATTGTTCTTCAACGCATCTTCCAATACATCAGCACCTTGCTTAAACAAACCGTCTTTCTTTTCTTTCAATTCATCATATTTAGCAATATCCGCTCTAGAATTACCTAATGAATTCATTTCATCAATCATTCCATTTCCTTCATTTACATAAGTAGTAGAAAGATTTAAATAAGCGTTAGTGTATTTAGGATCTAATTCAATTGCTTTTTTATAAGATACACGTGCATCATCATAATTGTTTTGCTCCATACTTATTACACCTACATTGTAATGTAAATCTGGATTATCGGGAGCCAATGCGATTGCTTGAGCCATCAATTCCTTAAACTTATCCTTATTTCCTTGGTTGAAATATAAATTAGCTTCATTAAGAATAAGATTTACATCTTCTGGATCGCTCTTTCTTGCCGCTTGATAAGCCTCTAAAGCTTTTTCATCTTGACCTAATTGTGTGTAAATTAAAGCTGTATTCTTAACAATTTCAGCTTTTTTAGATGGCGTTTTCTCATCTACAGGATTAGAATATGTACCAGATTTCACCATAAGATCACGTTGAACCTTATCCATCTCTTCTACTTCTCCAGTTGCAGCATTTGTAGCTTTATAAACCATTGCACTACCATCATACCCTACTTCTTGCAACTTGTTATAGTAATCCAAAGCCATTTCATAATGACCTCCGTTTACAGCACTACCTGCAGCATAGTATAGATAAGAAGTGTCTTTTGGACTAAGCGTATAGCTCATGTACAACTTTTCTGCTGCTTCTTTGTACTTATTATTACCATTATCACTTACTGCCGAATTAACCAAATCAGCGGTTAAACCAGCCATATATTGATTAGTTTCAGCAGAATACTTCTGCTTACCAGTCGCTTCTTCTATTTCAATAACTTTCTTAAAGGAAGTTGCTGCTTTTTCAAACGCATCGTTATTTCCTTTCTTAGCTAAATCACTATAAATCTTACCTCTAGTAAAATAGTATTGAGCTTGTGTCTTTTCATCAGCAGCTGCAATTGTACCAGATGCCGCTTCTATTGCTGTTTGAGCCGAAGCCGAATCACCAGATTTTAATGCCTTTTCTGCAGACTTTATCTCGTTTTTTTGTGCAAAACCGACCATTGTAAATGTCAGTGCCGCTACAAGTAATAATCTATTCTTCATTTTTAATATATTAAGTATTAGTGTTTACAATTTATGATTCTTTATCATCGGTATCAGTATCATCAATCTCTGTGCCATCTTCTGCATCTACCTCTATATCAAGTATTTCAGCCTCCTCTATTTCATCCTCATCCTTCATAACCTTTGCAACCGCAGCAATTGAGTCATTACCCTTAATATTGATTAATCTAACTCCTTGCGTTGCTCTACCCATTACACGTAAGTCTTCTACACTCATACGAATTGCAATACCAGATTTATTGATTATCATTAAGTCATCAGAGTCAGTAACATTTTTAATAGCTACAAGTCCACCGGTTTTATCGGTAACACTAATAGTTTTAACTCCTTTACCTCCTCTATTGGTAACTCTATAATCTTCTATGCTAGAACGTTTTCCGTATCCTTTTTCAGACACAACCAAAATTTCATCTTCAAAATTGTGAACAGAAACCATACCGATTACCTCATCTTCGTCATTTGCCAAAGTAATACCACGTACACCTGAAGCATTTCTACCCATTGGTCTCGTCTTACTTTCTTCAAAACGAATAGCTTTACCAGATTTAAGTCCTAAGAAAATCTCACTTGAACCAGTAGTTAATTTAGCTTCTAACAATTCATCACCGTCACGAACAGTTATGGCATTTATACCATTTTGACGCGGTCTAGAATATTGCTCTAAAGATGTTTTCTTAACAACACCTTTCTTAGTTGCCATAATAACATAATGCGCATTGATATACTCTTCATCTTTTAAATCTTGTGTACAAATGAATGCTTTTACACTATCATCTTGTTCAATGTTTATAAGATTCTGTATAGCCCTACCCTTAGATGTTCTACTTCCTTCTGGAATTTCAAAAACACGCATCCAGAAACACTTACCTTTTTGAGTGAAGAATAACATATATTGGTGGTTAGTACCAACAAATAAATGCTCTAAGAAATCTTCGTTTCTAGTTGATGATGCTTTCTGACCAACTCCTCCTCTATTTTGTGTCTTATATTCTGATAATGGTGTCCTTTTAATATAACCAGCATGAGAAATGGTAATTACCACTTGCTCATCAGGTATCATATCTTCCATACTAAGATCTCCACCAGCAATATTAATTACCGATCTTCTTTCATCACCGTATTTATCCTTTATCTCTAGAAGCTCATCTTTAATGATTTGCATTCTACGTTCTTTTTTCTCAAGAATATCTTTTAAATCGGCAATTAAGAGCATTATCTCATCATACTCCGTTCTTAGTTTATCTTGCTCCAGACCGGTAAGTTGGCGTAATCGCATCTCTACAATTGCCTTGGCTTGGATTTCACTTAATTTAAAGCGTTCTATCAAGTTTGCCCTTGCTTCATCAGCATTGTTAGAAGCTCTAATGATTGCAATAACTTCATCAATATTATCAGAAGCAATAATCAACCCTTCCAAAATGTGCGCGCGATCCTCAGCTTTTTTTAATTCAAATTGCGTACGCCTAACCACAACTTCATGGCGATGCTCTACGAAATAATGAATCATTTCCTTAACGTTCAATAATTGCGGCCTTCCATTAACAAGAGCAATGTTATTGACACTAAAAGAGGTTTGCAATGCTGTATACTTATACAACATATTCAATACTATATTAGGAATGGCATCTCTTTTTAAGATGTATACGATACGCATACCATTACGGTCAGACTCATCTCTAATATTGGATATACCCTCCAATTTTTTGTCATTAACAAGATCCGCAGTTTTCTTGATCATGTCGGCCTTGTTGACCTGATAAGGTATTTCCGTAACAACGATACATTCACGACCTTGAACTTCTTCAAAAGTTGCTTTAGCACGCATTTTTACACGCCCTCTTCCTGTATGAAAAGCTTCTTTCACACCATCATAGCCATAAATAATACCTCCCGTTGGAAAATCAGGCGCTTTAATATGTGTAATCAACTCATCTATTTCAATATCATTATTGTCGATATACGCAACAGTACCATCGATGACTTCCGCTAAATTATGTGGAGGCATATTGGTAGCCATACCTACAGCAATACCAGATGCTCCATTAACCAATAAAGCAGGAACCCTAGTAGGAAGTACAGTAGGCTCTTTTAAAGAATCATCAAAATTCAATTGATAATCTACCGTTTCCTTTTCTATATCTATAAGCATATCATCTGCAATCTTACGCATACGGGCTTCCGTATAACGCATTGCTGCAGGGCTATCACCATCAACAGAACCAAAATTACCTTGTCCGTCCACAAGCATATATCGTAAACTCCATTCTTGAGCCATACGAACCATGGCATCATATACAGAAGTATCACCATGAGGGTGATACTTACCAAGAACCTCACCCACAATACGGGCAGATTTTTTATGCGAGCTATTACTTCTAACCCCTAATTCATGCATTCCAAAAAGAACTCTTCTGTGCACGGGTTTTAATCCGTCCCTGACATCTGGCAGGGCTCGTGACACAATGACCGACATTGAATAATCAATGTAGGCAGATTTCATTTCGTCTTCAATGTTAATGGGAATCAATTTTTCACCGTCAGCCATCTTAAAATCTTATGTTTTTTAATTAGTAAAAAAGCATGCCAATATACTTAAATCCTAAGCGTTTAAAGACTAAGTCGTTTTAATTATATCAAATTTTATTAACACATGCCCACGAAATGTTAATTTTCATTATATACGCTCATTTTTGCGCCTAGAGACGCACATTTAATGGGTTTTACAATAACTTTAACGATTATAGGTATGGTAATTGCCATTGATTGGATGAGATTTAGTAATTTTATAGAAGATAATATAGTATATGGATGATAATTTTTCCCCAAGAGTAAAGGATGTAATTGCTTATAGCAAGGAGGAAGCATTACGACTTGGTCACGATTTTATCGGTACCGAGCACCTCATGCTAGGGCTTCTTAGAGACGGAAACGGGAAGGCCATAAGTATTTTAGATGCTTTGGAAGTTGATTTAGAACATTTACGAAGAAAAGTAGAAATTCTTAGTCCTTCCAATCCTAACGCCAGTGGCGTACAAAAGGATAAAAAGAACTTGCATTTGACAAGACAAGCAGAGCGTGCCTTAAAAACAACATTTTTAGAAGCGAAACTTTTTCAAAGCTCTTCTATTAATACTGCGCACCTTTTACTGTGTATTCTTAGAAATGAAAACGACCCGACTACAAAGCTTTTACATAAATTAAAAGTAGATTATGATGGCGTTAAAGAACAGTTTAAATTTATGATTACAAGTGACGACGATATGGTAGACGGCCCAACGGCCGAATCCTTTCCAAGTGATTCAGAAGATGCTAATGAAGGAAAAGAGAGCACGTTTGGTGCTGCCTCTAACCAGAAAGGTGCTAAAAAATCCAAAACTCCTGTTTTAGATAACTTCGGTAGAGACCTCACCCAAATGGCAGAGGAAAATAAATTAGACCCTGTTGTTGGTAGAGAAAAAGAAATTGAAAGAGTTTCTCAAATTCTTAGCCGTAGAAAAAAGAACAACCCGTTATTAATTGGTGAGCCAGGTGTTGGTAAAAGTGCTATTGCCGAAGGATTGGCATTACGCATTATAGATAAGAAAGTTTCAAGAATCCTTTATAACAAAAGAGTGGTTACACTTGACCTTGCTTCTTTAGTTGCCGGTACAAAATACCGTGGACAGTTTGAAGAGCGAATGAAAGCTGTAATGAACGAGCTTGAAAAAAATGACGATGTTATTTTATTCATTGATGAGATACACACTATTGTTGGTGCAGGTGGTGCCACAGGAAGCTTAGATGCTTCTAACATGTTTAAACCAGCATTGGCAAGAGGAGAAATTCAATGTATTGGTGCTACTACTTTAGATGAATACAGACAGTATATTGAAAAAGATGGTGCCTTAGAAAGACGTTTTCAAAAGGTAATTGTTGAACCAACAACTGTTGATGAAACAATTGAAATTTTACATAATATAAAAGGTAAGTACGAAGATCACCATAATGTAACCTATACAGACGAAGCTATTGAAGCTTGTGTTAAATTGACAAATAGGTACATGACAGATCGTTTTTTACCAGACAAGGCTATTGATGCTCTAGATGAAGCTGGCTCTCGTGTGCATATCGTTAATATGGACGTTCCAAAACAAATACTTGAATTGGAAAAGAAATTGGAAGATGTACGTGAACTAAAAAACAGTGTAGTTAAGAAGCAGAAATATGAAGAAGCAGCTAAATTACGTGATGACGAAAAAGGTTTAGAGAAAGATCTTGCCATAGCTCAAGAGCGTTGGGAAGATGACAGTAAGCTTAATAAAGAAACTGTTAGCGAAGATAATGTTGCCGATGTTGTTTCTATGATGAGCGGAATTCCTGTTAACAGAATTGCGCAAACCGAAAGTAACAAACTTGCCGGATTACCCGAGTTAATAAAATCTAACGTAATTGGTCAAGATGATGCCGTTGCCAAAGTCTCTAAAGCTATTCAACGAAATAGAGCGGGACTTAAGGATCCTAACAAACCAATTGGTTCGTTTATTTTCTTAGGACAGACTGGTGTTGGTAAAACACAACTTGCAAAAGTATTGGCTAAAGAGCTTTTTGACTCTGAAGATGCACTTATACGTATAGATATGAGTGAGTACATGGAGAAATTCGCAATCTCTAGATTAGTTGGTGCACCTCCAGGATACGTTGGTTATGAAGAAGGTGGTCAACTTACCGAAAAAGTGAGAAGAAAACCTTACTCTGTAATACTTTTAGATGAAGTTGAGAAAGCGCATCCAGATGTGTTCAATATGCTTTTACAAGTATTAGATGATGGTTTTTTAACTGATAGTCTTGGTCGTAAAATAGATTTTAGAAATACGATTATTATAATGACTTCTAACATTGGAGCCAGACAATTGAAAGATTTTGGACAAGGTGTTGGTTTTGGTACTTCTGCTAAAAAATCTCAAGAAGATTCACATCAGAAAGGGGTTATTGAAAATGCTTTGAAAAAAGCCTTTGCTCCTGAATTCTTAAATAGAATTGATGATGTAATTGTATTCAATGCTTTAGAAAGAGAAGATATTCATAAGATTATTGATATTGAATTAGCTAAACTTTATAAAAGAATCAAGGATATTGGCTATCACTTGAATCTTACAGATGAGGCTAAAGACTACATCGCAGAGAAAGGGTTTGACAAACAATATGGAGCAAGACCTCTTAAAAGAGCTATTCAAAAGTACATTGAAGATGCACTAGCAGAAGAAATAGTAAATTCTAAACTTAAAGAAGGTGACAGTATTTATATTGAGCTTGACAAGAAAAGTGAAGAATTGACTATTAAAATAGAAAAAGCAGAAGAAGAATCTCCTAAAACATAGAGGTTTTCACTTTTTTAAATATAATTAAGGAGCCTTACATAGGGCTCCTTTTTCGTACAATTCATTTTATAATGTAAGAATAAAAATACACTCAATAGTAGCCATACGCAGTATGAACGATATTTTCGCGTTTAAACTAAAAATTTACCCCAATAATGTAGTTCAGTATATTTTCGCTTCAGACACACTATACTAATACGAAGAGAATGAAAGTTGGATCTACCAAGAAGAAGGTAATTGTAAGGGAGTACGAATTAGAAACAGGGAAAATTCAAGTTTATGATAATTACATGGTATCAATTTTTGACGAGGGAGCTACGCTAACACTCGAAAGAGCTTATCAAATTATCGGGATATCTGAAATTCATTTTAGAGATAGAAACTTCGGTTTCATTAGTCTACGTAAACACTCATTTGCCATTGACCCTACTATTTACAATTATCTTAAACAATTAGACAACCTTAAAGCTTTTGCTATTGTATCTGTTAAAGAGATAGATATGCATAACTTTAAGATTGAAAAATTGTTCTATAAAAAACCAATGAAATTTTTCATTGAATATGACAACGCTCTTAAGTGGGTTAAAAGAAGAGTTAATTCTTAATAAATAATTTTATTTATTTTCTTCTTCTACCACAGGCTGCTCAGGCAGCTTAAACATATCTAAATAAGCATTGGCTAGATTATCAATAACATGAGAGGCTGTCAATGACTGGAAACCAGTAGACTCAACCGCAATATCACCAGCTCTACCATGCAAGTAGACTCCAAATATTGCAGCGTCTAAGGCAGCATAGCCTTGCGCTCTAAGTCCCGTAATTACCCCTGTTAACACATCACCGCTACCAGCAGTTGCCATACCAGGATTTCCTGTTGTATTTACATATCCTTTTTCATTATGTACAATTATAGTATGGGCGCCCTTAATAACTACAATACATTTATACTTCTTTGAAAACTTCTTAACCTTATTAAGTTTATCAAAATCGTCTTTCCACTTCCCTATCAATCGCTCCAACTCTTTTGGATGGGGAGTTA
>Ga0207888_100561_pt1 | contig 10851 bp, 8 predicted proteins | sample LinPmetageLP43_FD_184055 | JGI IMG/M metagenome (GOLD analysis project Ga0207888, IMG submission 184055) | Marine viral communities from the Pacific Ocean - LP-43 (SPAdes) | ecosystem: Environmental > Aquatic > Marine > Oceanic | place: Pacific Ocean | collected 2010-08-27 | reverse complement strand
TGTACCTTCGTATGTGATCACACTTTCTAGGTTCATAGAGTGACGCATGATGCTATATTCTCCCGTGATTCCCATTCCGCCTAATATTTGGCGTGCTTCTCTGGCAATTTTGATAGCAATCTCAACATTGTTACGTTTAGCCATAGAAATCTGAGCCGACGTCGCTTTCCCTTGGTTTTTTAGCTGTCCTAACCGAAACGCAAGTAATTGCGCTTTGGTTATTTCTGTGATCATTTCAGCTAATTTCTTTTGCTGTAATTGAAAGGCTCCAATAGGTTTGCCAAACTGTACGCGTTCTTTAGAATAACGTAACGCAGTGTCGTAGCAATCCATGGCTGCGCCGATAGCTCCCCAAGCGATTCCAAAACGAGCCGAGTCCAAACACCCTAACGGTGCGCCCAGTCCCGATTTGTTGGGTAATAAGTTTTCTTTAGGTACGCGTACATCCTGAAAAATTAATTCTCCCGTAGCACTTGCTCTTAAAGACCATTTATTGTGCGTTTCTGGCGTGCTGAAACCTTCCATACCACGCTCTACGATAAGACCGTGAATTCTTCCCTCTTCACTTTTTGCCCATACCACAGCGACATCGCAGAAAGGAGAATTTGAAATCCATAGCTTGGCACCATTCAGTAAAAAGTGATCGCCTTTATCTTTAAAGTTGGTCACCATACCAGACGGGTTACTGCCGTGATCTGGTTCGGTAAGTCCAAAAGAGCCCATCCATTCTCCGGAGGCTAATTTTGGTAAGTATTTTTTGCGTTGCGCTTCATTTCCATATTTCCAGATAGGATACATAACGAGAGAGGATTGTACCGAAGCGGTAGAACGTACACCACTATCGCCGCGTTCAATTTCCTGCATAATCAAGCCGTAGGAGATTTGGTCCAGTCCGGCGCCGCCATATTCGATTGGGATATAAGGGCCAAAGGCTCCAATCTCCGCTAATCCAGGAATGATCGATTTTGGGAATTCTGCTTTTTGTGCAGCTTCTTCAATAATTGGCGATACGTCGCGCTTTACCCAGGCACGGGCTGCGTCACGTATTAACTTATGCTCTTCGGTTAAAAGATCGTCAAGATTGTAATAATCGGGTGCTTCAAAAAGATCTGGCTTCATCTGTATATTTTTTTAAGGAATACAAATGTAAAAACCTCAAACCGATTGACCTACATTTTTAAATAAAAATCCTTGACCAAGTCGATATATTCTGGCGTATAATCGTGGCGGGATTTTTCAATGGTGAGCGAAGTGATTTCGGTTTCTGTTTTGGCGAACTTAAATTCTAAAAGACTTCTTATTTCTTCGGAAGTTGAATTTCCACGTACCCTGCAAATTCTGGAAGGATATAAGTTTGCTTTTTCTGCAAGAGCAATAAAACTCGTTTCTTCTTTCTTCGGAAGAATTACTGAAAATGTTCCCTCAGCTGAAAGTAATCTCGCCGCACATAGCACCAAATGGTCAAAAGGCAACGCTTCTGAAAAACGTGCCGTATCGCGGGCTATGCTTTCGGTTTTATAATCTTCGCTGTAGAATGGCGGATTAGAAACAATGCAATCATAGCTGTCGTCCATTTCTTCTGCAAACTCTTGGACCGAAGCATGGTAGCAAAACAAGCGATCTCCCCAGGGTGAGTTCTCAAAATTCTCGGTGCATTGCTCGTAAGCGTCGTCGTCAATTTCGATGGCGTCTATCGTTTCTGCATCACTTCGTTGGGCTAATTGGAGTGCAATAACACCCGTGCCGCTCCCCATATCCAAAATGGTTTGTAGATTAAGTTGCAAAGAAACCCAAGCACCCAATAAAACACCGTCGGTGCCAATTTGCATGGCGCAGCGGTCTTGGTTTACAGTAAATTGCTTAAAATGAAAGGGTTTAGACATTACAAATATATCTCAATCAATCCTTCAGGTACGTCGAGGTGTAGTGTTTTGTTTTCGCGATCCACTTTTTCGATAAACGAATCATTCACGGGTATAAGGATTTCTTTTCCGTCGAGATCAATAATAAACAAGTGCTGTGCAGTAGAGTCGTTAACGCCAACGATTTTTCCGGCGGGGCCAAAAGTTTTGTCCACAACCTTAAAGCCGGTGATTTCGTGGTAATAAAATTTATCGCCGGTAAGTTTTGGTAATCGATCTAAAGGCAGGTATAATTCACGGTTTAAAAGTGCATCCGCATCTGCTTCGTTTTTCACTTCTTCAAACTGCACACGAAGTAACAGTGATTTATGAAGTGAACTACGTTCAATAAAAAATGGAATCAGTGTTTTGTTTTGTTCCACAAAAACCGATTCCATTTTTAAAAATTGTTCGGGCTCGTCTGTATCAAGTTTGATAAGGAGTTCGCCCTTAAAACTGTATTTTTTAACGATTTTGCCTACGAAGAAACAGTCCTTCTTTTGCATATCGTTTCAGTTTTAGTCTTCTTTTTTCTCTTCAGTCGCTTCTTCTGCTTTCGCTTCAGGAGCTTCGTCAGCTTTCTTTGCAGGAGCTTCATCAGCTTTCGCTTCTGCTGCTGCTGCCTCAATTGGAGATGCCTCGGTTGCTGCTTCTTCAGTTGCTTCACCTTCGGTAGTTTCTGCTTTTGGCGCTTCTGCTGCCGGAGCTTCTTCTACTACTGGTTGGTTAGCAGCGATACGAGCTTCGTTTACTGCTTTCTCTGCTGCTAAAGCTTCCGCTTTTTCTTTGTCTTTAGCGTCAGATACTTTAGCTTCCTTAGATTCAACCGCTTTTTCTTTATCGGCTACCCAGTCGTTAAATTTCTTTTCAGCTTGTTCTTCGGTTAATGCACCTTTACGAACGCCACCAGCAAGGTGGTTTTTCATTAAAGCTCCTTTATAAGAAAGGATTGCTCTAGCTGTGTCCGTTGGTTGCGCCCCGTTTTGAAGCCATGTTACTGCACCATCAACATCAAGTTCGATAATTGCTGGGTTTAAATTTGGATTATAAACACCTAATTTCTCTAAGTATTTACCATCTCTTTTTGAACGCGCATCTGCTGCTACGATCCAGTAAAAAGGTTTTCCTTTTTTACCGTGTCTTTGTAATCTAATTTTTACAGGCATAAAATTAATTTTTGAGGTTCTCGACCTCGGTTATAATTTGTTATTAATTTCTCCGTTTAAGGAGCCGGCAAAGATAGTACATTTTTTATTTGAACGTCAATAGATTAAAGTAATTCTTTTACATTTGTTTATTCATTTAGTTTTATAAATATTCCAATGAAGCGTATCCTGATTTTAAGTTTAGTACTCATTACGTTTTACAGTTGTGAAAATCTCGAAGATAACACGCCTGCGTTACAAAGCACGGTAGATCAAGAGTTTTTTAAGGCAATTGATGCCCGTGCGACAGAAAATGAAGATGGGAGTTTTTTAATTCAAGCAATTACAAACGTGGAGTCGCTCAACTTAAGAATACCCTCTGGAGATCCCCGGGTGTATGTCTTGGGTGGTACGTCTCCTAGTTATGCTACTTTTGAGAACGCGTTAGGAGATACCTATACAACAGATCCTGATGGTGGGGGAAGCGTTGTGATCACCAATTGGGACACGACTGGTAAAACTTTATCAGGAACCTTTACATTTAATGCGGTACTGGCAGATCGTGATACTTTATTTGTGGAACAGGGTGTGTTTTTCCAGGTTCCCTATGGCGGTCTAGAATCTATAGACGACGAAACTCCTCCCAATGCGGGTACCTTTGTGGCACGAATTGATGGGGTCACTTTTAATCCATTTACCATTACGGCAGTTGGAGGGCCAAACGCTATAACTATTAAAGGAGCTAGTACCTCTAAAACAGTTACGCTGCAATTACCAGAAGATATTGGTGTTGGAGGTTTTACCTTACCCTTAGATGGTTTTGTGGCCACATATATGAACAACGAGATCAATGAAGAAGCTACTGAAGGAAATGTCACTATTTTTGAACATGATATTGAGCAAAGAAGGATAAAAGGGACTTTTTCTTTCAGAACACCGAGCAGCACCGTCTCCTTGGGTCAATTTAATGTCCGATACCAGTAAAAAAACGTTAATTTACGTTAAAATAACACCTGTATTTTCTGCTGAAGTTAAACCTTCCCAAATCACGTTAAGCTTGGGTTAATAAGTTGCGTAAGCCCCATATATACTGTATATTAAAGTATAATAACTAAAACAAATGATGATGAAGTATACAGATAAGATGACGAATAAATTAAATGAATTACTAACAAAGAATTACGATGCCGAAAAGGGCTATAAAAAAGCCGCTGAAATTGTAGAAAATCCTAAATTGAAGCAGTTTTTTGAAACCGAAGCACAGGTGAGATACGATTTTGGTCACGAACTAAAATCTGAAATCAGAAATTTCGGAGAAACTCCAGAAAAAGGCACGAGTACCACAGGTGATTTACATAGAACCTGGATGGATATAAAATCTACTTTTACCTCCAATGACGAGGAAGCAATTTTAAAAGAAGTAGAAAAAGGTGAAAAATCAGCAGTTGATGAATATAATGAGGTAGTTAATGACACAACACTTCCACCAACGACCAAGCGGATTTTAACGAAGCAAGTATCCAACATCGAAAATACATTACAAAATGTAAAGAATTTTGAAATGGTACTATCCTAAAATAAATTGCATTGAAAAAGAAAGAGAGACCGAATTTATTCGGTCTTTTTTTATGGACTGCGGACTAAGTTAAAAGCTGTTAAAGCACGTTAACATGCGGTTAATTACAATATAGGTTTTTAAAATCTAGTGTATCTTTAATAAAAAAACAAAAAGCTATGAATAATTTAGAAAAGAACATCAAAAGACTCAACGAATTAATCACCAAGAACTATGACGCAGAAGAAGGCTATAAAAAAGCGGCAGATTTAGTAGATGGTGATGCGCAACTCAAGCAATTTTTTAAAGATCAGGCGCAAAACAGATATGATTTTGGGCACGCGTTAAAAACAGAAATTAAAAGCGTTGGTGGCGAAGTGGATAAGGGAACCAGTGTGACAGGTGATTTGCACCGTGCTTGGATGACTATTAAAGACACTTTTTCTTCAAACGACTCAAAAGCAATGTTAGAAGAAGTAGTGCGAGGAGAGGAAGCTGCGGTCGAAGAATACAGAGATATCCTAGACGAAGCTACTTTAGCGCCAACCACACAGTCATTATTGCAAAAACAGGTCGCCTCGGTACAAACAGCATTAAGCAATGCCCGTTCATTGGATGCCTGGGAGGCAAAGTAAAATAGAGTTACTTTAAATTAATAAGACCGAAATTTATTCGGTCTTTTTTATGCAGTACTGTGAACAACTCTTCACAACTTTAGCTGAAAAAAAGATGTACATTTTCTATTTTTGACTTCGGTACATTCTAATAAAAGCGTTGCTTTTACTCGAACACTCAGCAACCTTTGTTTTTGCGGCCAAATTAAAAGTTAGCACATCATAATTCGGAATTATAAAATTTAAACTTTTAAAAACACCTAACACCTAACACCTCATACCTAATACCTCAGCAAATGTATTTAATCTTTGATACCGAAACCACTGGCTTACCTCGCAACTGGAACGCTCCGTTAACCGATAGCGATAACTGGCCACGCTGTATCCAGATTGCATGGCAGTTGCATGACGGGATGGGGAATATTATAGAGCATCAGGATTACCTCGTGCAGCCAGACGGATTCAATATTCCTTTTGATGCCGAAAAAATCCACGGAATTTCAACCGAGCTAGCGCAAGCCGAAGGAATTCCACTTTCTGATATGATTGCTAAATTTCAGGAAGCACTCGGTAAAACAAAATTCATTGTCGGTCAAAATGTGGGTTTTGATCTCAATATCATGGGCGCCGAATTTTTACGATTGGGCATGGAGAATCCATTGCCAAAAATGCCTTTGCTCGATACCTGTACCGAAATCACGGCGCAACTCTGCCAACTCCCCGGAGGTCGTGGTGGTAAATTTAAATTGCCCACCCTAACCGAGTTGCACCAATTTTTATTTAACCAACCTTTTGCCGAAGCCCACAACGCTACAGCAGATGTGGAAGCAACCACGCGTTGTTTTTTAGAGCTCATACGCCGTCAGATTTTTACGATTGAAGAACTGGACGTGCAACCGGATTACTTCGATAAATTTTCAGAGGAAAATCCGAAAGAAATTGAATTGATCGGCCTAAAGCATATCAACCTCAAGAAAGCTTCAGATAAAATTCGGAAAGAGCTTGAAGCCCAAGTTGAGACCCAGACGATTTCTTCCGAAGAGATCAAAGAAAATCTGGAGGTTTTACAAGAAACTACTTTTGCGCACTTGCACAACCATTCGCAGTTTTCGATCCTACAATCTACATCGAGTACACAAGACCTTGTGGATGCTGCCATTGCAGATAATCAGCCAGCTGTAGCCATTACCGATACTGGGAATATGATGGGCGCATTTCATTTTTCGCGCGCCGTTAATATGTACAATCAGTCGCAAGCTAGCGCTTACAAAGAAAAATTAGCTGCGTACGAAGCGGTGGATGATACGGCAACCGATTTTGAAGGTGAGGTGCCAGATAAACCAGAAGAGCCGACCGAATTAAAAGCCATTGTAGGATGTGAATTTTTTGTCTGTGAAAACCATTTGGACAAAACTCAAAAAGACAATGGCTACCAGATTGTATTGCTCGCCAAAAACAAAAAGGGCTATCACAACCTTGCAAAAATGGCAAGTATCGCTTACATCAATGGGTTTTATTATGTGCCTAGGATAGATCGCGCGGTCATCGAAAAATACAAAGAAGACGTCATTGTGCTTTCCGGGAGTATGTATGGCGAGGTGTCCAGTAAAATATTGAATATTGGTGAAAATCAAGCCGAAGATGCCTTGCTCTGGTGGAAGGAGACCTTCGGCGCCGATTTCTATTTGGAGATCATGCGGCACGACCAGGAAGATGAAGATCGTGTAAACCAAACCATCATCGATTTTTCTAAAAAGCACGATGTAAAACTGATTGCGGCAAACAATACCTACTACATTAATAAGGAAAATGCCAATGCGCACGATATTCTGTTGTGTGTAAAAGATGGTGAGAAGCAGGCGACGCCTATTGGTCGGGGTCGTGGCTACCGCTACGGATTGCCCAACCAAGAATATTATTTTAAGACGCAGGTAGAAATGAAGGCGCTTTTTAAAGACCTTCCAGAAGCGATTGCCAATATTGCTGAAATTGTTGAAAAAATTGAGCCTTATAGCTTACAGCGAGATGTATTACTGCCGAAGTTTGATATTCCTTCAGAATTTAAAGTTTCCGAAGATGAAGGCGATGCGGGAAAAAGAGGAGAAAACGCCTACCTGAAACACCTTACGTATTTAGGTGCTAAAAAACGGTATGGCGAAATCACACAGGAAATACAGGAGCGGGTCGATTTTGAGCTTGAAGTAATTGCACATACAGGATATCCTGGATACTTTTTAATTACTGAAGATTTTATACGCGAAGCCAGAAAGATGGATGTTTCGGTGGGGCCGGGACGTGGCTCTGCAGCAGGTTCTGTGGTTGCGTATTGCCTTTGGATTACCAATATAGATCCTATTAAATACGACTTGCTTTTTGAGCGTTTTTTAAATCCGGATCGTGTGAGTATGCCCGATATTGATATTGATTTTGATGATGAAGGGCGTAGCCGTGTGATGGATTATGTGATCAATAAATACGGAAGCAATCAAGTGGCACAGATTATAACGTATGGTACCATGGCGGCCAAGTCTTCGATCAGGGATACTGCCCGTGTATTGGATTTGCCGCTCAACGATGCCGATAGGATTTCGAAGTTGATCCCGAACATGACCAAACTGAACAAGATTTTTGGGATGAGCGATCAGGAGCTCCGTAGAAAATTTCGAAGTGATGAACTGCCAAAGGTCAATGAGTTATTAAATTTAAGTGAAGGCAGCGATCTAGAGGCCGAAACCATCAATCAGGCAAAAGTCCTGGAAGGTTCAGTCAGAAATACAGGAATTCACGCCTGCGGTGTTATTATTACGCCCAGTGATATAACCGATTATGTGCCGGTGGCACTTGCCAAGGATAGTGATTTATACGTGACGCAGTTTGACAACTCGGTCGTAGAAAGTGCGGGTCTGCTGAAAATGGATTTCTTGGGGCTGAAAACGTTGACGTTGATCAAGGATACGGTGAAATTGGTAAAACATAAGCATGATATCGATCTTGATCCCGATGCCTTTCCGTTAGATGATGAAAAGACCTATGAGCTCTTTCAGCGCGGGGAGACGGTAGGGATATTTCAGTATGAAAGTGCTGGAATGCAAAAATACATGAAGGAGTTAAAGCCGACGGTATTTGCAGATTTAATTGCGATGAACGCATTATACCGTCCGGGACCGTTAGAATACATCCCAAGTTTTATCCGAAGAAAAAACGGGGAGGAAGAAATCGAGTATGACCTTCCGGCGATGGAAGAATACCTTGATGAAACCTACGGAATTACCGTATACCAAGAGCAAGTGATGTTGCTCTCCCAAAAGCTGGCGAACTTTAGTAAGGGTGATGCCGATGTGCTTCGGAAAGCGATGGGTAAAAAACAAAAAGCAGTCCTCGATAAAATGAAACCCCGTTTTATTGAAAATGCAGTTGGCAATGGGCATGATGCCGAAAAATTGGAGAAGATCTGGAAAGACTGGGAAGCCTTTGCGAGTTATGCTTTTAACAAATCGCATTCTACCTGTTATGCGTATATCGCATTTCAGACCGCCTATTTAAAAGCTCATTATCCTGCCGAATATATGGCCGCTGTGCTCAGTAACAACATGAGCGACATTAAGCAAGTCACGTTCTTTATGGAAGAATGTAAACGGATGGGAATGGAAGTTTTAGGGCCCGATGTAAACGAATCGTTTTATAAATTTACGGTTAACGATCGCGGTGCCGTTCGCTTCGGGATGGGAGCCATAAAAGGAGTAGGAGGCAATGCCGTGGCGACCATTGTAGAAAACCGAAAGGATGGCAAGTACAAGTCTATTTTTGATCTGGCAAAACGGATCGATTTGCGTTCGGCCAATAAAAAAGCTTTTGAAAACTTAGTGTTGGCAGGTGGCTTTGATAGTTTTGACAATCACCGCGCGCAGTATATGCAGGACGAAGGGGATGGGATTACCTTTTATGAAAAAGTATTAAAATACGCATCACGCTATCAGGAAACACAAAATAGCAGTCAGGTGAGCTTGTTTGGGGATGCCAGTGAAGTACAAATACCAGAACCTGAAGTGCCTTTCTGTGAAGAATGGGGCACCATGAAAAAACTGAAACAGGAAAAAGAAGTCGTGGGCGTTTATATTTCTGGGCATCCGTTAGATGACTTTAAAACCGAAATGAAATCATTCACCAACTGCAAAGTTTCAGACTTTAACAAGCTGGAAAAGTTTGTAAACAGAGAGCTTTGTTTTGGAGGCGTGGTAAGTGATGTACAGCACCGCGAGAGCAAAGCTGGAAAAGGCTGGGCCATTTTCACGGTGGAAGATTACGAGGATAGTTACGATTTTAAGATCTTCGGCGAGGAGTACTTAAAGTGGCGCCATTTCTTGGTGCCCAATAGTTTTATCTATGGTAGGGTGTATGTAAAAGAAGGTTGGACCAACCGGGAGACCGGTAAAAAGGGAGAGCCTCGATTGCAGTATAACAGTATGCAAATGTTGCATGATGTGATGGATACCCAAGCCAGAAAACTTACCATCCAAATGCCCATTGAAGATTTAGAATCGGGTAAAATAGATGTTTTAAAAGATCTTTTTACCTTGCACAAAGGAGACAAGCACTTGCACTTTACCATTTATGAGGTTGCCAACAAGGTAAAACTGAGCATGCCAAGCCGTAAACACAAAGTGACTATTTCTAATGAGTTATTGCTAGAATTAGAAAAGGAGCAGGTGAAATATCGCTTGAACTAAAATCAAAGCCGAAAAACAACCTTTTAACTAAAAATTGCTTTTGAAACAAGACCCTGAAAAATACTATTTCATTTTTAAAGAATGGAGTATGGATCCCAACCAATGGTCTATGCTCATTGATAGTATTGCCGTTTTATTGGCCGTTTTCGGAGTTTTGCTGGGGTATGTTCTTTACAGAAAACAACGGAAAGATAATGCAGCGGATGCCTTTAGTTTTTTTCAATCCTCGCTCCCTGAATTAAAGCAATCGATTGTAGGGGCTATTTTTGACCTTAAAAATTTTAAGAAATCACTTGATGTAGAAAACTTTGTAAACCCTATTTTATCCGCTTCGTTGAACGATAAATTTTTAAACAAGCTTAGTTTAGTGCACCTCAATAGATATTATGTGCACAATGAAAAAGAGAAGCGCGCCAATTTTAAGCAGTTATTGATCGATTCCAATTTTTTTGGGGACTATCACGATTATATCTCTAAGGAAATTAATCAGTTTAGAACCAACTATCTCAACAAAAAAAAGGAACTGAATAAAGAATCCAAAAATGAGGACCTCATTGCTGCCGAAATGGATGAAATGAAAACTAAAATCAAAGGTGTTTTAGCCAAGGACATCGAAAAATTTGAAGCGGTGTTGGCTAATTTGAATGAATTGGTGAGATAGAGCATTTTCCGATTTCTAAACTAGAAAACGAAGTAGTCATCTCTAATTAGTTGATGATAGAGATGGGAAAAGAGTAGGTAAAGGTGGATTGAATTAACAATGAAAGCTATGCGATATTTTATAAAAAAATTTCTATTTGTTTAAACCGAGAAATCCAAATAATAAACACCTTCCTCAATAATTGATACAGAAATAGTGTCTCTACCATATTTTACTAAATCTTCACGCAATACTCTTTGTCCTAATGA
>Ga0207888_100558_pt1 | contig 10921 bp, 10 predicted proteins | sample LinPmetageLP43_FD_184055 | JGI IMG/M metagenome (GOLD analysis project Ga0207888, IMG submission 184055) | Marine viral communities from the Pacific Ocean - LP-43 (SPAdes) | ecosystem: Environmental > Aquatic > Marine > Oceanic | place: Pacific Ocean | collected 2010-08-27 | reverse complement strand
CTCGTAAGCAAGTTAAACCAAGGTTCGTCAGAGAAGTTCTTGAGCTTATCACTATTAAGAGAAACAAGTTCAGTAAGTGATAGAACAAGCGTTTTGTCAATTTCTTTTATTTTATCATTTAATACTTCCAACTCACCTTGAGAGTACGTTAAAATGTATTTCCTTGACTGATAATAATTTTCTTCGCTTTTAAGCATCCAGTTTATATCCTCCGTTCCCTCATCATTTTCAGCAACTATTATTAGGGATAAATTCTTTTCAATATATCTACTCTTGTATTCCAGTAATTTATCGCTCCTTAAAGTTCCTATCATGGAGTTCAACTCATATTCAAATTTTTTCAAATTACCATCAACTTTTTGACGGAACATAGAAACTTTACCAAACTGAAATAAGAAGAAGTCACTTTTCTGCAATTCAGGATAGTGTGCCAAGATAAACGTAGAATCATTATACATAAACTCTTCACTTTCAAGTCTATACCCCTCTATAAGATTTTGTATTAGTTCTTTCATGCATTTAATTCATTTGACGCCTTATCAATTTTTCTTAGTCCGAATACTCTGTTTTCTTCGAAAGAATCATCACCATCCAGAGCAAGATCAGTAAAGATATTGTTCAATACATCCTTTGCATCGTTAAGATCTAAGTTTAAGTGTTGATTTATGAAAAAAGAAACGTCATTAGAAACGGGTTTTTTTGCAAGCTTTTCAACCTCCTCCATGAGTTGGCTAGAATATCTTTCATCATCTGGAATATCCCTATTCAAGAGAGTGGCTTGATAGATATTGTGGGTCTTTTTACAAGTAAATGCCAAGGACGCATAATTAGGTCCATCATTAATTGAAGTTATTGCCCTACATAGAATGTCTATGACAAGAGTTTTATTCAAATAATCTCCGAATTCAATTAGGCTGAAACTGCCTTTTAAATCTTTATGAGGAATAAGGTTGTTTTCCAATAAGCCTTTGAACTGAGCATCATCGAGCTTCCCTAGCTCAAGAATAACTCTATCTATCTTCCCCTTTTTCTCTAACATATCATCAGAATTAAGATCTTTATAAGAATTCAATTCTTCCATCATCGCATGAAAGAAATTCCTTTTTACATAGTGCCATCCTATTTCAACATTGTAGGCTTTTGGAGCGTTTTTTATGTCATTAATAATTTCTGTAAACGGGATTTCTTTGCGAACTTTTTTAGAATGGCTATCCTTTATCAAAGAATCTACTTTACCACAAAGAAAAGCATATATAATATCAAGGTCTGAATAAGCGAAATCAACTCCAATATGATTTAATACCTTCTCAATTTCGATTTTAGTCTTGTCCTCAATATTTTCAACCGTGTACACTCCAGAAATTAAGGAAAAGGAAGTATCAATATGAGCAGAAAATCGGTCATCAAAACTTTCTTTATCCCAGTCCGTTATATTGTACCAGCTTACCAAATAGGATTTAATCGGTTTATTACGCACTTCATTTCTCTGAGATCTAATAGTTTTGCGACCATCAGCAGGGTCTTTCAACTCTTTTATTGAATACGTATAGCGATTTATTAGCTCTTCAACTGTATTCTTAAAAGCACTCATACTTGAATTAGCTATTGCCTTAACCTGGTACACTTCTAGTTCATTTTCTCTGATTGAGAAGTCTTCGTCTGATTCTATAAGTAAGGCGTTCCTAGATGTAAGGTTATCAACTCCAATACCCATGATTTTCTCTAGAGCCACGCAAATTGCAACTTCTCCTTGAAAAATAAATCCCGACCAACTTGGGGTAGCATCTCTCTTTGACATTTAGTGATTTAAGAATATTTAGTTTATTTGACTAAACTCAGTTTTATTTAGAAAACAGCTATTAATACTTAGCCTAAAACTACCCCAAAATCTCCAAACCCCTTTACACAATTCTGTAATTATCAAGCCATAAGCCCCTAAACCCTACAATTAGGGGGTATTTCCCCTCGGGTTTGCTTCGCCCTATACCCATTGATCCCCCATAGTTTCTCCATTGTTTTACCATTAAACCCCAGTGTTTATGGACAATTAATGGAGTATCAATGGACAATCTATGCATAAACCCCTAACAATACCCCTAAAAAGGCCGCAGCGTTGCAGGTGTCAAAAACGTGTTAAACCCCAACGGCTTGTAAGGCATCCTTCATAACTTTAAACTCTGATACATTAAGATTTTAGATTTATGAGCAACGCACTGGAAGCCTGGTTAGAAAAAGATACGTTTACCTCTAATGTGAGCCGCGGATTGATTTCCGGGGTGTTGGGGGGTATTGCCGGAACGGTGGTAAAAGCTGCTATTGAAAAAGTTTTAACTGTACGCAAACCCAATACGCGTTCTGCTCAGGTGAAAATGGTAGACGATCTCTCGATGCAATTAACGGGAGAGCGCATCAGCGAAAGCAATCACGAACTCGCAGAGCAATTGGTGAATATTCCGTTTGGGGCCAGTCTGGGTGCTACTTATGGTTATGCGAAACGCGATAAGCTCGATACCAATATTCTAGACGGTTTGGCCTATGGCGCAACCACCTGGGTAGGTACGCACGAGACTTCGTTACCCCTATTGGGTCTTAAAGACAATCCTACAGAAATTCCTGTAAAAATACAGATCAACGAGTTGATCGCCCATGCAGCCTTTGGGATCACGACCGAAATCGTACGGGGTATTATTGCAAAAAAACTCAGGGAATAGCTTAAAGTCCTAACTTGCATACGTAAAGAACCGCCTCAAAATACGGCTGTAAAGTGTTTATAAACTAGCAAACGGAGTTTGCTGAAGATGTAGTCTTCTACAAGCTTAGACTTAAAAAAATACCGCTTAAAACAGGTTTACCCGATCATCGGGCAGGCTCACACCCTTGAAGCATGGACCATTGAATTTAAAAGAGTATAGCGCAAAGATTCGCAGTTTTATAAACAGTACCGATTTTGCTAAAGCGATACTGATCACTACAGGTATCGTAATTCCTATTTTAACGGGGTATCTTTTAGACGCACTCGGCATCGGCCTTGCTATCGGAACCGGGGTCTTGTTGAGTTCGCCAAGTACCGTAACCGGAAGTCTGAAAAACAAGCGCATCGGTATTGTGATTTCGGCTTTTCTGGGCGCACTCATCAGCCTTATAGGCAGTTATATTCCTGAAGTATACTGGATACAATTACCCTATTTGGGGATCAGCATGTTTGCGCTTTCCTTACTTTCTGTATATGGGTTTCGAGCATCACTGATCGGTTTTGCCGGACTCTTTGCGGTGGTGTTGAGCTTCGCCAATTTATCGGCTTCCGGTTTAAGTCCGTTAGAACGCGCTGCACTCATCGTGGTAGGTGGAATCTGGTATTTAGTCCTGACCCTTATCTACGATCTTATCGCTCCTAAAAAGCAGGTAGAAGAGCTTTTAGAAACCGCAGTAGCTTTGTGTGCGAGTTATATTGAAGCACGTGGCGAATTCTTAAAGCAAGCCACCGATCGCGATACCGGACTCAATCGTTTATTCACGATTCAAAGTGAGTTTAACGAACATCTGGAGAAATTACGGGAGATCTTACTCATCAACAGGCATGCTTCCGGTACCTCGAGTTATTACCGAAAGCGCTTTTTGATTTTAGGCGAACTCGTAGATTTATCAGAATTGTCGCTTACCAGTCCTATTCCGCCCCGTAAAATGCACGACGTTTTAAAAAATTACCCGGAGCAGCTGGAAGCTTTTATTCAACTGAATAAAGCGCAAAGCGAAAGTTTAAAACGCATCGCCCACACCAATCTTAAAAAACACGATGTCAATTTAAGTCCGCTGGACACTGCCTTAAAAAACACAGCGCAAGCTCTGGAACGCTATCTGGAAAACAACGCGTGGGACAGCAACTACCTGGTGGTTAAAAACCTGTATGAATTACAGGAAAAACAAGCACAACGTATTTTTAGTATTGCAGATCTGCTAGACCGAAACAAGAACATCAAAAGCACTAAATCTGATTCTACTCATGAGGTTGAACATTTTATAACCCGGCAAGATTATAGCTTTCAATTGATTCTGCAGAACCTCAACCGGGACTCCCCCATCTTTAGGCATGCCTTTCGCATAGCCGTTACTGCGATAGTGGGTTTTGGGTTAGGCAGCTTTTTTGACGTTCAAAATCCGTATTGGATTTTACTCACCATTGTGGTGATTATGCGGCCTAGTTATGGCCTTACCAAACAACGTTCTAAACACCGCATCATCGGTACGCTCCTTGGCGCCGCAGTAGCTACCGGTATTGTCTACCTCTTTCAAGGTGATAAGATGCTCTTTAGAATTCTGGCTATTTTAAGCTTTATTTTGGCTCAGGCCTCCTTGCAAAAAAACTACCGTACCGGTGCACTTTTTATAACCCTGAGTATCATTTTTGCGTATGCACTTTTAAAACCCGATGTGCTTTTGGTGATTCAATTCAGAGTAATAGACACGGCTATGGGTGCCGGTCTTGCTGCACTGGCCAATGCCTTTTTATGGCCTACCAAAGAAGCTAAAACCCTTAAACAAAACCTCTCCGAAAGCCTGATTGCCAATCGCGATTATTTAAAAGCAATAGAGTCTCATTATGAGACTAAAGAAAAGATTGCGCTACCCTATAAAATGGCTCGCAAGAAAGCATTTTTAGCAACAGCAGCTTTAAATGCAGGGGTACAACGCTTGTTGCAAGAGCCTAAAAAAACAGAACAACTCACCGGGAAACTCTATGAACTCGCGGTGCTCAACCACGCTTTTGTAGGCGCATTAGCCTCAATAGGAACGTATTTACGCGGCCATAATGTGACCCGTATGGATGATGCTTTTCACAACTATACCGCACCTATTTATAAGAATATGGATACAGCCATACAATTGCTGGAGCACAATACCAGCAATCCTGAAGTGGTCACGGTTACGGAAGGCTATTTTGGCAACTTATCCTTTAAAGAAAAAAACGAACAACTTCTCGAAACCCATATTCTCAGCGAACAATTAGAGTCCCTTAAAAAGCTGAGCGAGCAGTTTAACAAACACTTGAAAAATTTAAAAGGCTAGTTTTTAGATTGCATTGAGAATGGCAGCGGCTTTAAGCAGGGTTTCTTCTTCCTTAGCAAAGCAAAAACGCAGCAATTGATCGTCTTGAGCATTCACATTAAATACTGAAACCGGAATACTTGCGAGTCCGTTTTCTTTAGTCAGCCGCTCTGCAAATTCCGGTGCGGGTTCGTCTGTTATTTTGCTATAATCCAGCATTTGAAAATACGTCCCTGCGGAAGGGGTAACTTGAAATCGGGAATCCTTAATCGCCTCAATAAACACATCGCGCTTCCGTTGATAAAACGCACTTAGATTCAGGTAATGCCCGGGTTCTTCCAAATAGGTTGCCAGCGCAACCTGCGTAGGATGATGCACACAAAACACGGTGCTCTGATGTACTTTTCTGAATTCGTGCATCAATGCTTTAGGTGCCAGGCAATACCCTGTTTTCCACCCGGTAGTGTGAAAGGTTTTGCCAAAGGAAGCCGTGATCAAAGAACGTTCTGCCAATCCCGGAACACTTGCGACACTCTGATGCTGTTGGTTATCAAAAACAATATGTTCGTACACCTCATCACTCAGGATCAGGATATCTGTCCCATGCACCAATGCTTCCAGACGCTCTAAGTCTGCTTTCTGAAAGATCATTCCACTGGGATTGTGCGGATTGTTGATGATCAGCATTCGGGTTTTTGGCGTGATAGCCGCTGCCACCGCATCCCAATTAATTGAAGTATACGGCGCTTCTAACTGCACCGGAACGGGAACACCTCCTTGTACTAAAATTGTAGGTTCGTACGTATCATACGCGGGTTTCAACACAATCACCTCATCGTCGCGATGCACAAAAGCGGTGATGGCCACATACAAGGCTTCAGAAGCACCAACGGTCAGGGTGATTTCAGATTCCGGATTGTAATATTTTCCCCTAAGCTCCAGAACCAATGCTGCAATCTTTTCGCGTAGGCGTAAATTCCCGGCTAACGGAGCATACTGATTGTGACCCGCTTGCATCGCTTCGGTTACCAGTTGGATCAAAGCAGGATCGGTATCAAAATCAGGAAATCCCTGTGAGAGGTTGAGTGCACCGTACTCGGCAGCCAGTTTACTCATCACTGAAAAAATAGATAGCTTGCTATCGGGTAATTTACTACGCATTAGTCTTTTCTAAAATGGTCTGCTACCGCTTCTAGCTCCTCGTACCATTGCTCCCCAAATTTACGGATCAATGCCTCTTTAGTAAACTTATAAACCGGCACTTGCAGTTCTTTACCCAGGCTGCAGGCATCATCACAAATAGGCCATTTGTGATAATTAACAGCTGTAAATTTTGAATACTCCTGCAAACGCACGGGATACAAATGACACGAAATAGGTTTTCTAAAGTCCACTTCGCCTGCATTGTACGCATCTTCAATACCGCAAGAAGCGACCCCTTCCTTGGTAAAGGTTACGTATGCACACTCAGCCCCGTTAACTAAAGGAGTTTCCAACTCCTCTAAATCGGTTTCAATATGCGTGCCTTGTGCCTCGATAGCCGCAATGCCTTCTTCCCGTAAAAAGGGTTTTACTTTAGGGTAAATAGCTTTAAGAATAGCTACTTCGTTAGGTTCTAAAGGAGCCCCCGCCTCACCGGCAACACAACACTCGCCTTTACACGCGGAAAGATTACACACAAAATCCTTTTGAATGACCTCTTCTGAAACTATGGTTTGATCTATTTGAAACATAGCGCAAAGATACATTTTCTCAAATACTGTATCTGCTCCTGAGTAGTTAAGATACACGGCACTATAAAAGACTCACCAAGCGGCTATTAAACCAATAATCTACCTCGGGGCAAGACCCCCAGAAATTCCTCAGTAACAAATTTTCAATTTCAAGACGAGCCTCGGGATATTAAAGCCTTTGGCGGTGCCAATAATTCGCAGATTATGTATAGGTTAAATCTACCCACTAAACCTATTATATATCAAATAAATAGATGTAATTTTGCGCCCTCTTTAAAAAAAGGAACGATATGGCATTTGATATTAAAGAAATCGTAACGGCAACGATGATCTTGTTTGCAATTATTGATATCATCGGTAGCATTCCCATCATCATTGGTTTACGTGAAAAAGTAGGACACATTCAGAGTGAGAAGGCTTCTATTGTAGCTGCCGTTCTTATGGTATTGTTTTTATTTGTGGGTAAAGAGATCCTTACTTTAATAGGTATTGACGTAAACTCGTTTGCAGTAGCAGGTTCGTTTATTATTTTCTTCATTGCTTTAGAGATGATCTTGGGTATTTCGCTTTATAAAGACGATGCTCCGGAGACTGCTAGTGTGGTACCCCTTGCCTTCCCACTCGTAGCCGGTGCCGGTACCATGACCTCCTTACTTTCGATGCGTGCAGAGTATGCCGTAGAAAACATCATTGTGGCGATCATCATCAACATTCTTTTTGTGTATGCCGTCTTGAAAGCATCGGGCAGAATCGGAAAAATCCTAGGAAAACAGGGAATTAATATCATACGCAAAATCTTTGGTGTAATTTTGCTGGCGATGGCTGTAAAGCTGTTTACAACAAATATTCAAGGACTTTTTTAAATACACCCCATGAAAATCGCACTTTATATCATACTTGGCCTGGCAAGCGCATTGCTTATTTTTAATCTTACTAAAATAGATTATAGCGCTCCGTTTGAAGGAAATAGTATGGTGGGCGTTATTTCGGTTATCGCGTGTCTGTGTGCTATTTTGCTGGTTGTAATCCTGATGATCTCCAGAAAGATTGCTGTTAAAAACAAAGAATTGAAAAGAAGGCCTAAGAACCAATAAACGCAGGGGTATTCTCTTTAGAGTAGCGTAACCAAAGTAGGGTTTATAAATTCATACACGATACCGGCAAAAAAAGTAAGTATCGCCAATACTAGAAAGATCTTGTGTAGTTTTTGAAACAAAATTGCCCGCTTGAGCTTTTTGAGCATCTTCCGGTTTTTAATACTAAGCATCTGCTCTTTGATCTCTTCTTCTGAAAGATAAAACGGACTCACAGAAATACCACTGGAAATCAAGATGTTTGCACTGTTATCCAGCAATCTAAAAATCGCTGCAATGCAAAAGACAAATATAGAAGCTATGATAACCATTACTCGTTTCTACTTAAGGCTATTATTTTCTGAATAGCTGCATCTTCTTCATTAATCAGCTTTTCAAAAACCGTATTACCAAAAAGTTGCTGCGCCATTACGGCCTTAAGATACCGTTTTAAATCATTTTTGTAATCTTTTACCCGAATTTTAAGATTTCTACGATTCATATACGTTACAAAATCCTGAATACTGGCATCAGATATGGTAACCTCCTCGTTAAAAGCTTCTAACGACAGACTGTTATAATACGGGCGGCGCTTTTCAATCAATTCAAAAATAAAGCGTGACATATATCCCGCGCGCAACGCATAGGTAATCGCTTCTTTCTCATAATTAGTATCCTTCGGGATAAACACATCCGGGATGATACCACCCCCACCGTAAACCACTTTTCCTCCCGGAGTTACATACCGCAGACTGTCTGCTACGGTAATGCTGTCTACACTTTGCATCTCCCCGTTTTTATAGCGCGATAAGTAATCTTCATAATAGGCTTTATTACCATCTGCATACGGGCGTTGAATGCTTCTTCCTGTAGGCGTATAGTACCGTGCAATAGTCAGGCGCACAGCACTACCATCGCCCAACTCCATCTCGCGTTGCACCAGTCCTTTACCAAACGAGCGTCTTCCTACAATGACACCCCTGTCGTTATCTTGCAAGGCACCTGCAACAATCTCACTGGCCGAAGCGGAGTTCTCATTGATCAGAACATACACCTTACCTTGCTCAAACTCTCCTGCATCAGTAGCATACGCATTTTCTATTTTTCCCGTTTTGTTTTTAGTAAACAGAATGAGTTTATCTTCTTTTAAAAACTGATCGGCTATTTGTTCTGCCGCGGAAATATACCCTCCCGGATTACCGCGCAAGTCTAAGATCAGCTCTTTGGCTCCCTTCCGCTTCAGCGAAAGAATGGCTTTTTCAAACTCCTGAGGCGTACTTTCGGCAAATCGATTGATTTTGATATACCCTAACGTATCGGTTGCCATATACGAAGCATCAACACTTTTTAAAGGTACAACGGCACGGGTAACATTAAAATCCAATAAGCCTTTAACTCCGGGGCGCTTTACTTTAAGAGCCACCTTAGTATTCGCCTTACCTTTTAACTGATTGGTAATCGAATCATCAGCAACAATAGCACCCGTTAAGGGTTGCCCATCTGCCGCAACAATACGATCGCCACCCCGAATCCCTGCTTTTTCACTAGGCCCGCCGGGAATGGCTTGTATGACAGCTATACTGTCTTTAAAATTGTAAAAGCTGATCCCGATGCCTACGAAGTCTCCTTTCATACTCTCGTTCACCTGCTGCAATTCACTGGGGGGGATATACACCGAATGCGGATCGAGATTCTCCAGAATTCCATTTACCGTAACTTCAACAATAGAATCGGTATTTATAGGATCTACGTACTCATAGTCGATGTAATCAATGAGCCGGTTGAGCTTTTCTTTCTTGGAGTTTCCCCCTAGAATGTTGGTGGGATTGTTGCTGTAATTAAACTGGCTGCCAATGTAGATGCCTAAAGCAACAGCCACGCAGAAGAATATGGGCAGGTATTTTTTTTGGTAACCTCCCATTATTCGTCAATATTTTCAATACAAGCTACCTGTACTCCCGCGCGTTTTAAGAAATCAATTCCGCTGGGATCTTTATAGGCTTTATTAAAAACCACCCGTTTGATACCCGCCTGGTGCACCAGTTTACTGCATTCGGTACAAGGAGACAAGGTAATGTAAAGGGTAGCCCCTACACAAGCCTGTGTAGATGAAGCTACTTTGAGTATTGCATTGGCTTCCGCATGAAGCACATACCACTTGGTATACCCCTCTTCATCTTCACATACATTTTCAAAACCCGTAGGGGTGCCGTTATATCCGTCAGAGATGATCATCTTATCCTTAACGATAAGCGCGCCCACTTGTTTTCTTTTACAGTAAGAAAGTTTTGCCCATTCGCGTGCCATACGTAAATAAGCGATATCGTACGTGCGTTGTTTATCTGAAGTAATTGAAGACATATATTTATAAAACCGTACTTGAAGTACAAGCTGTTAAGCTTGCGAAGATAAAAAACTTAAGGTGCATAACATCCTCTAAAAAATGCTTTACCACGGATAATTAGCCATTAACATTGGGATTACCATACCGATGACCACTGCCGAAATAAACAAACACCAGTCTCTCCTTGAAAATCTAAAGATCGTCTGGCAGATAAAACCTAAGATTAAAACAACCAATACAATGATGATCTGAGCAGCTTCAATACCCAATCCGAATTCTAACAGCGGTAAGATTTTACTTGATAAATGCGCAGTCAACGATTTAAAAAAGGATGAGAAACCCAACCCGTGTATGAGCCCAAAGAAAAGTGCTGTTATAAACAATACGCCTAGTTTATCTTTATGAGCTCCTCTGCCGGCAGTAAATACATTGTATAATGCCGAGACAAAAATGGTAACCGGGATCAAAAACTCTATAATCCCCCGATCTACACTAACGACGCCATAAACAGCCAGAATCATTGCGGTCATATGACCTACTGTAAACAACGTAACCATTAAGAGCACACGCCTCCAGTCTTTAAAGACATAAGGCACCGTTAATACAATTAAAAATAAAACATGGTCGTACGCCTTGTAGTCTAAAACATGCTCTAGACCTATTTTAAAATAAAACCAAAAATCTGACATAAGGAAAACTTGCAATTTCACCAAAACTACAATTATTTC
>Ga0207888_100555_pt1 | contig 11018 bp, 11 predicted proteins | sample LinPmetageLP43_FD_184055 | JGI IMG/M metagenome (GOLD analysis project Ga0207888, IMG submission 184055) | Marine viral communities from the Pacific Ocean - LP-43 (SPAdes) | ecosystem: Environmental > Aquatic > Marine > Oceanic | place: Pacific Ocean | collected 2010-08-27 | reverse complement strand
GTAATTAAAAGATCTGAAAATCCCCGCTATATCTTTTATAGGAGGTTGTTTTACTTTTCGGTCTCTGATTGTGCTTTCAGGCTCGCCCTCAAAATCTATAATATAAAAATCACGATCTTTTACCAGAACCTGACCTAAGTGGTAATCTCCGTGAATACGCAGACGTTCACTTTTAAGCAAAGCTTCATCAAAATCAAGCAGTTGCTTTCTGATTATTTTTTTCTTGCTTAACAGTTCATTTGCCAGATCTAACTGTAAACCTTCTAATTTATGTAGGTTATTTTCTACCAGATTGATGCGGTTTTCAAATTGATAAATCAATCTGTTTTTTAACCAAACCGAATAATCACTACTGAAAGCCTGTGGCGTAAATGCTGTATTCACCCGTTCTTGCCCTAATGCGATGTGCATCTGGGCTGTACGCAATGCCAACTGTGAGACATCTTCAAAAAATTCTACCGGACACCAGGCTAATAATACGGGCGGGATATCTGTGATCGCAATTTGCCCCAAATATCTTGTAGGTCTTAAGGTTTCTAGTTTGGGCTTTTGTCTAGAAAGTTCTTCGAAAGTGAGTTTAAGATTATGTACAAAATATTCCCAGGCATCTCCTTGATTAGGAACAAGCTCTTGCATTAACCCCAGCGTGATCACATTTTTATTACTGAATTTTAAGGTGATGCTTCCTAAGTATTTTGGGGTATTTTTAAAAATACCTTTCATCGTAAGGTACTTGCTTATCTCATAATCAGGATTCTCATCTACATATACTCTCCTGAAAATTTTCAGAATATAACTATCATTATAAACGATTGAAGTATTGCTTTGCTCTACTCCTATCAACTTACTGCTTTCGTAAGATTGTGCGGTATTAGAACGACCACGACGATAAGCAACTTCTTTATATCTGTACTTTTCGCCCTCTAATATTTTTTCAAAGATTTGCTTTCGGAAAGACTCTAACAGCAATGCATCTACCAGAAATCCTGCTGTACCATTTAAGTTTAAATGTGCGATAAATTTATCGCCTATCAATGACTGATCTGTTACAAAAGCAATGGGTAAAAAATAGTTATGTACAAAAGCTTCTTTAAAATTAACTTCCAGAACAATACCATAAAATAAATCTTGATCGTCTTCTATAGGAAAACAGTCTATAATCTCAATATACTTGAGCGCACTGGCTTTACCACCATACCAACGCTGGTTAAGAATATATGGCTCTAGAATATCATCACACAACTCTTTTCTAAACCGGTCTAACTCAGTTAGGGTATTCCAATCTGAGTCATATTTAAACGAAATGCGACCATCTATTTCCTGATCCTGAGCCATTTATTAGTTTCTTTTGAAGTTAGTTGTTAATTTGTAAGCTTTCCTATTTAAAAATCTGAAAAATATGGAATGGCATTGCCGGGTGTAGCTCGACATAATTCCATTCATCATTCCAAGTGTAGGTATTGTCTGTGACCAGATCTTTGAGCATCAATTCTGAACCTGGAGTAAGATTCATAGATTCAAAAGGTACTCTCAAGCTACCCGATTGTTGATAATAAGGATCCAAACTTATTACTACTAAAAGCTCACTGGTTCGGTCTTGATTCCATTTATAAAATGCCATCATACCCTCGTTATGCAAATCACAAAATCTAATATTATTAGTCTGTTGCAAAGCCTCGTGCTGTTTTCTAATCGCATTAATCTTAGTGATAAGACGAATGAGCTTGTTATCAGTATTCCAGTCCCAGTGGCATATTTGATATTTTTCAGAATTCATGTATTCTTCCTTCCCAGGAACCGGTTCACTTACCATAAATTCATACACTGGACCATAAAGCCCAATGTTTGAGCTCAACGTAGCGGCGAGCGCATAACGAATTATATGCTGTGCCTCATTAGCACCTTGTAAATGATACGGGTTAATATCTGGCGTGTTTGGCCAAAAATTAGGTCTAAAATATTCCTTTTGATTGGTCTGAGTCAACTCGGTCATATACTCGGTCAATTCATGCTTGCTCGTACGCCATGTAAAATACGTATACGACTGACTATAACCTTGTTTTGCGAGCTGCTGCATCACTTTAGGACGTGAGAATGCTTCTGCTAAAAACAGTACATCCGGATGTTTTTTCTTTATTTCGGTAATAAACCAGTTCCAGAAATAATAGGGTTTAGTATGTGGGTTATCAACTCTAAAAACTTTTACTCCAAAATCTATCCAGTGAAAAGCAACGCTCAATAACTCCTTCCATAAATCTTTAAAATCTTCAGACTCCCAATAGAAGTTTACGATATCCTGATATTTCTTAGGTGGATTTTCTGCATATTGCATTGTACCATCTGGACGTTTTTTAAACCAAGAAGGATGCTCCTTTAAATAGGGATGATCTGGCGCAGCCTGAAAAGCTAAATCCATCGCTACTTCTATCCCTAAACTATTTGCATTATTTATAAGGTTTCTAAAATCTTTTTCAGAACCCAACTCCGGATGAATAGCCTTATGCCCACCCAAATGCGAACCTATTCCCCACGGCACACCACTATCTCCTTCTTCTGCATTGGTTGCGTTATTTCTTCCTTTACGATTTACCTCTCCAATAGGGTGAATGGGCGGAAAATATAAGGTGTCAAAGCCCATTGAAGCCACACGAGGCAGCAAACGCTCACAGTCTTTAAAGGTACCGTGCTTCCCCGGCTCCTGACTCGCAGACCGCGGAAAGAACTCATACCACGTACTAAAACGTGCCTTTAAGCGGTCTACATATATTTTTAATGCAGCACTCTCGTTTGCAAATTTACGGGTAGGATTATCTTTAAAAATGCAGTGTAAATCTTCAGAAACTGCATAGCGACACGCCTCATCATAGCGTTGCTCATCAGCAAAAAGCTCTTTTACAATACGCACATAATGCTTTCCGTCTTCATCCAGCTTTGCCTCTACCGCTTCCAGATATTGTATTCCGTCAAGTAATTCACTTTTCACATATTGTGCATCTTTCAGCTTTGCTTCAATACCGTGCTGCCAGTTTAAAGCATGATCAATCCACCCTCGTATTTTATATTCATAAAAACCTTGATTTTCAACTACAAAATTAGCGGAATACGCATCGTTAACTCTGTGCGCTAATCGTTCGGTTTTCCAGACTTTATCTTGTTCCCATTTATAGCAAACTTCAGCTTCTACAACATCATGCCCGTCACCCAGAACATCTGCAGTAACTTGCACCAGTTCACCGATCACTCTCTTTATAAAAAAATCCCCGCCTTGCAGTTGGGGCTCTACATTCTCAATTACTATACGTTCTCTAGTCAAGGTTAGTTAGTTTTATATTTTCAGTTGAACACCTCTAAAAATAGCAATAATTAATTAGAAGACGATACATTATATGAATTTGACAAAGGCTTAACAAACACAACAGGCGTTAGTCTTTTGTTAAATGTGCGACTAAAACAAACCAAAGGATAGCGCTTTGCGTAATTTTAAAAAAATGATAATGAAAAAAATACTTCTATTGGGTCTGTTATTAGGCCTTAACGCTTGTAAGGGAACAGCTCAAAATGATAAACAAGAAACGTTTCCGGTATCTAAAACAGATGCTGAATGGAAAGCAGAATTAAGTCCTGAAGAATTTCAGGTTTTGCGACGAGAGGCTACAGAAACACCATTTAGCAGTGATCTTTTAGAGAACAAACAAGAAGGTACTTATGTTTGTGCAGCTTGCCAAAATCCTGTTTTTAAGAGCAGCACTAAATTTGACAGCGGTACCGGCTGGCCGTCTTTTTACGATTATATTGAAGGGAATGTTGCTTTTGGCTCAGATAACAAATTGGGCTACACCCGTAGTGAAGAACATTGCGCAAATTGTGGTGGACATTTAGGTCATGTTTTTAACGACGGACCAAAGCCTACCGGTAAGCGGCATTGTATAAACGGTGTTGCGCTTAACTTTGTACCTGAAGCCCCCTAACCCCCAAAGGGGAACAGACCCTATCTTAAAACAAAATTTTATATTACAAAAAGCCTCCCTCTGAAGAGAGGTTGGAGGGATGTAAAAAAAGATCTAAACTTAAAACATAAAGATTTCCGACGAAGCTTGTGCTGAGTGCGTCGAAGTACGGAAATGATGAAAATAATATGAAAGAATATCCAATACAAAAAACGGAAGCCCAATGGAAAGAAGAGTTGAATCCAGAACGGTATCATATATTACGTGGTAAAGGGACTGAAAGACCCCATACCGGTAAATACAATCTGCATTTTGAAAAAGACGGCACCTACCACTGTGGTGCTTGTGATGCAAAACTTTTTGAAGCAAATAGCAAATTTGAAAGCGGTTGCGGATGGCCCAGTTTTGATGAATCTATAGACGGTGCTGTAGAATATGTGCGTGATACCACTTTTGGAATGATGCGAACTGAAATTTTGTGTGCCAATTGCGGAAGCCACTTGGGTCATGTCTTTGATGATGGACCAACAGAAACCGGTCAACGATATTGCGTGAACTCTGCCTCAATAGATTACGACAGTAATTAGATTAATTTTCAGCACAATCTAAAAAAAAAATTCGTTAATAATTTATTAAAACTTATAGGTTTAGGATAGTTTTAAAATTTTCGGAATAACTCTTGATTTAAATTTAGCCTAAACTTGAAAAACATACAATTATGAAAAAAACAACAACAATATTAAGCCTATTATTAGTTATAATTCTAACATCTTGCTCAGGTTCTGATGGTAGAGATGGTGTTGATGGATTAGACGCAGAATATTCTAAAGTGATCGAAGTTACAGGTATAGATTATGTCTATGACGATGCCAATAACGAATGGTTTACACAAAACCCTATCCCATTTGACGGAGTTGAAGTTTTAGAAGGTGACGCAGTGCTAGTGTATTTAGCTGATGGAAGTGTTACCGCTTCTGATGGTGAACCTACAGAATTATGGAAACTTATGCCCATAACCTTTTTTGATGCTAATGGAGAGTTTCAATATGAATTTAATCACACTTTTGAAAACGTAGAATTAAATATAGTAGGTAATTTCGATTTGAGTACTCTTAACAACGCTGCCGTTTCAAATCAAACAGTTAGAATCGTTATTATACCTACGGAATATGCTGAAAATTTCAACGGTGACTTCTCAAATTATAATGAAGTAATGTCTGCTTTAGAGCTGAATGAATCTGATGTTCAAATTCTTCAATAATAATATTTAAGACTATAAATTTATGAAAGGCTTACTCACGGAAATACGAAAATGTTCCGTTTGTAAGCCTTTTTTGCCTTTAGGAGCTAACCCTATTATTTCGGCCTCGCCTCAAAGTAAAATTGTCTTAGCCAGCCAGGCTCCGGGAAAAATTGCTCATGAAAATTCAATCGCTTGGGATGACCCCAGTGGCAAACGTTTACGAAAGTGGCTTGATGTAGATGAAAAAACCTTTTACAATCCCGATAATTTTGCGATTCTGCCTTTAGGCTTTTGTTATCCCGGTAAAGGCAAGACCGGAGACCTCCCTCCCAGACCTGAGTGTGCTCCGCTTTGGCACAAAAAAGTAACCGATCAATTTGCAAATGATCCGCTTCATATATTAATTGGCAATCATTCGCAAAGCTATTATTTGCAAGACAAGCTCACGCTTACCAGGCGTCTTCAGAATTTCACAGAATATCTGCCCAACTATTTTGTACTCCCCCACCCTTCACCGGTAAACCATTTCTGGATGAATAAAAACAAATGGTTTGAAACCGATGTCATTCCTGTTTTACAAAACGAGATTAAAAAGCGCTTAAAATAACCAACACTCTCAAAATCACAAGCACAACCGCGTTCGTTTTTTAGGGTTTTTATGCGTAAATTCGTGCCTTCAAATTTCACTGAAAACTATGAGTAAATACGATATTATTGTCTTAGGAAGTGGACCCGGTGGTTATGTAACAGCTATCAGAGCTTCACAATTAGGTTTTAAAACCGCTATTGTAGAAAAAGAAAGCCTTGGAGGCGTTTGTTTGAACTGGGGTTGTATTCCCACTAAAGCCCTTCTAAAAAGTGCACAGGTATTTGAATATCTTAAACATGCTGAAGATTACGGTCTTAAAGTAGATGGTGCAGATAAAGATTTTGATGCTGTTGTAAGGCGTAGTCGTGGTGTTGCAGAAGGAATGAGCAAAGGTGTTCAATTCTTGATGAAAAAGAATAAAATCGACGTTATTGAAGGTTTTGGAAAATTAAAACCCGGTAAGAAAATTGATGTTGATGGCACAGAGTACAGCGCCGATAACATCATTATCGCAACGGGTGCGCGTTCTCGCGAGTTACCAAGCCTTAAACAAGACGGTAAAAAAATTATAGGTTATCGGGAAGCGATGACTTTAAAAGAGCAACCAAAAAAGATGATCGTAGTAGGTTCTGGTGCGATAGGTTGTGAGTTTGGTAGTTTTTACAATTCAATGGGAACAGAAGTAACCATCGTTGAGTATTTGCCAAACATCGTTCCTGTTGAAGATGAGGAAGTTTCTAAACAATTTGAACGCAGTCTTAAAAAGGCAGGGATCAAAGTTATGACTGGTTCTTCTGTAGAATCTGTTGACACATCTGGTGACGGCGTTGTTGCGACTGTTAAGACAAAAAAAGGAGAAGAAAAGCTAGAAGCTGATATCGTTCTTTCGGCAGTGGGCATTAAAACCAATATTGAAGGAATAGGTCTTGAAGATGTGGGTATCATTACTGATAAAGACAAAGTTATTGTGAATGATTGGTACCAGACCAACATGCCGGGATACTACGCGATAGGTGATATCACTCCCGGACCAGCACTAGCTCACGTAGCATCGGCTGAAGGTATCATTTGTGTGGAGAAATTAGCAGGAATGCATGTTGAGAAACTAGACTACGGAAACATCCCGGGATGTACGTATGCTTCTCCTGAAATTGCTTCTGTAGGTATGACTGAAAAGCAAGCTAAAGAAGCTGGTTACGAATTGAAAATTGGTAAATTCCCATTCTCTGCTTCTGGTAAAGCAAGTGCTTCTGGAAATAAAGACGGATTTGTAAAAGTTATTTTTGATGCAAAATATGGGGAATGGTTAGGTTGCCATATGATTGGTGCCGGCGTTACTGATATGATCGCTGAAGCGGTTTTAGGTCGTAAGCTTGAAACTACAGGTCACGAAGTATTAAAAGCTGTTCACCCACACCCTACAATGAGTGAAGCTGTGATGGAAGCTGTAGCTGCTGCTTATGATGAAGTAATTCACTTATAATATAGCTTACACTTAAAATAAAAAACCTGCGATTAATAAAATTGCAGGTTTTTTTATACTAAAAGATGTCAAAGCTTATAAAGAAGGATCTATTTTAGCTTCTAACTCAAGATTTAATCTTACTTTAAGATCATTAGCATCTTCTGTACTATCAAATTTAACGACTAGCTTCAAACTTGTAGACTTGGCATATTCATCTAAATAATCATCAGTCGTCTCAAGTTCAATAACAGTCTGTCCCGTAGGTACAGAATTTAAACTTGCTATTTCTTTGTATTCTAAATCGTCAGTGCGTACACCCAAAGTAACTGAATTTATAAAATCAAAATTATCTTGGTCGTCTGCACTCACCAGTTCTATTTCCAAGTCATCTAACTGTATATCCTCAACTTGATCGATGGTGTTATCTACACCACTCTCATTTTCTAATGCCCCTCTTAAATTGACATCTGTTTCAACAGGAATCTCAAAAGGATTAATAGGTAGATAGTCAATACTTGCATCTACACTTACCGGAATATCATCTATTGTTCTAATACGATCTATAATGTTATCGTCATCACTACAAGAGCTTACAGACAATCCTGTAATTGTAAGGGCTAAAAATAAATACTTTTTCATAATTTGTTTTTTTGCTTGCCACAAAGCAACAAAAACAAAGCAGGATTAGTTCTTAAGCTCTGGTTAAAAACCCTTAAACAAATAACAATATTTTAATCCAAGAGTTAAGTAGGAATTAAATCCTGATACCAAAATTTGGTATCCCAAGGTTTTTTATCATCAGAAAAACAATTATCATCATTGCTTTCTGATGGTTCATATTTACGATTAACTTTCTCTCCTATTTTAAACTCTATTGAGTTTGAGAAAATAGGTCCATCAAAAACAAAAGTGTGAAATTCTCCATTTTCTCCACAAGGATCTACATTTTTGGGCAAATCTGCCACAAACTGATGATCTAGTATTCTACCCACAAAAGATTCGTCTAGGTATTTTCCATTTACGCAAACCGTGATTGCCTTAAAACCCAGATCAATAAATTCAGTTATTAATTGTTTAGTGTCTTTTTTCCATAGCGGAAAAACTGCTTTAAGTCCTACGGAAGCTAGCTGTTCTTCCCGATAAGCCTTAAGATCTTCCAAAAAAATATCGCCAAAAATAGTATGGGTATTTCCACCTGAAACCAATCGGTTTGCTACAGCTCCTAAAATCTTTGAATATTCGGTCATTGTTACATTGCCAGCCAATGGAATTTTCTCAAGCGGTAATCCTAAACGTTCCGCCTGAAGGTCTAAAAGCTCTTCTCGTAAACCATGCATAGAAACACGCTCAACATCAGTGTTAACGGTAGTAACTAGTTTTGTAATCTTGAATTCTCTTTCAGTCAGAACTTTATAGAGTGCTAATGCAGAATCTTTACCACTACTCCAATTAAAATAAGCTTGTTTCAAAAGATAATTTTAAAGAAATGATTTAATCGCTAATTCGTAGCTCTGCAAACCAAAACCTACGATGATTCCTGTAGCATGTTTTGAAATGTAAGATTGATGCCGAAATGATTCGCGAGCAAAGGTATTAGATATATGAACCTCAATGACCGGTACCGAAACCGCAGCAATAGCATCACCAATTCCTACTGAGGTATGCGTATACGCCGCTGCATTAAGCACGACCCCGTCAAAAACACCGTCTGCATCTTGGATTTTGGTAATTAAATCCCCTTCAGAATTGGATTGAAAATAAGAGAGTTCGGTCTCTTTAAATTGAAATTGAAGCTTCGAGAAATAATCTCCAAAAGATTGATTGCCGTAAACATCAGGTTCGCGTTTACCTAAGAGGTTTAAATTGGGCCCGTTTATAATGAGTATTTTGAGTTCTTGTGCCATTTACATAAATTGAAATAGTTACTGCTAATAAAGCAAAATAAATATCGTTTAAATCGGAATTATCAAGTAAAGGTAATTTAAAAAATTACCATAAAAAAAGCCCCGCGTTGCGAGGCTATTTCTAGAATTGGTTGGTTATTGAAGTAGCTTTTAGAATACAAAACCTACACCTGCCTGAATTGCATAGTTGTAAGCATTTACATTGTCATAGATTTTTGTAAATCCTCTGGTATAACGTCCTTGAATAAACAGACCGCTATCAAACTGGTATTCTAAACCTGCAGCTGTACCAAACTCAAAATCGTTTGCTCCGTTTACAATATCAATATCGCCAGAAGCAGATGTTGGCTGGTTATCGATCTCTTCACTAACTAAAAAGTTGAAAGATGGACCTGCTTGTAAGCTCAAACCATCTGCCAAGTAAATTTTAGCCATTAAAGGCACTTGGATGTAGTCTAACTGATACTCTATATTGTCATCAACATCTAGAAAGTTATCCTCATCAATTGCTGCGATAGTAGAACCCTGAGCAGAATAAATTACCTCTGGTTGAATAGAAAACATTTCAGAAATAGGAAGCTCCGCAACTAAACCTGCATAAAAACTGGTTCTTGAATCTTGATCTGCAGAATCATCTCCTGCGATATTCGCAAAATTCACCCCACCTTTAACTCCAAAATGAAACGTATCTTGAGCCTTAGCTGCTGTAGTACCCAATGCAATAAAACTTGCAATTAAAATTAGCTTTTTCATAAATAATTTGTTGTTTATAATTTTCGACAAAGCTATATTCTATAAGGCCTAAGAAGTATTAATAGAACTCTAAGATTTATTTAAAGAATTCACAATTGGCAAGGGTTAACAACAAAAAGAGCAAACAATTTGACTGCCTGTTAATTAAGATTTTTAGGGATTTTTGATAAACGATTTAAACTTCATTAATAACCTGAAAACTAAAATTTTGTGTTTTATTGTATAAAACACAAACTATATTTCAAATGTTAATTTCTGTTAATAAGTAATAAAAACGAAAGCTCAGTATATCATTTTTAATCAAAGCGAAGATGCTGATCACTAATTTTAAATGGTGAAGTGAAAAAAGAATTTCGGTTTAAAACAAAAAAAAACACCTCTTGAAAGAGGTGTTTTTATAAGGTAAGTTATACTATTTTTTAATTGAAGATAAATCCTAATGAAGCGGCAAACACACCGTTTTTAGTTGCGTTATCTCCCGTCTCACCATCATAAATATCTGTGAATCCCTGAGTATAACGCGCATTTAAATACATACCCCCGTTAAATTTGTAACCTACTCCTACTGCACCAGCAAAGTCAATATCATTAAAATTGTCTTCATTTAAGCCTAAAGTTGCATTAGGACCCTCAATTTTACTATCAACTAGAAATCCAACTTGTGGACCTGCTTCTAAATATAGACCTTGAACTAAGTAAATCTTAGCCAAAACAGGAACATTAATATAATTCAGTTGAAATTCGGTATCCTGATCATTATCCCGCTGAATCAAATCAAAACCTTGACCTGAGTAAAAAACCTCCGGTTGGATTGCGAATTTCTCTGTTACCGGGATTTCAACAAGAGCACCTAAATTAAAAGAAGTTCTGGCACTATCATCATCAAATTCACCAAAACGATCTCCTGTTAAATTTGAAAAGTTAACACCACCCTTAATACCAAAGGCTAACTCGCTTTGCGCTTGAATGAGAGAAGTAGTTCCAAAAACAAGTATTGCTGCAAAAAATAATTTTTTCATGATTTTTATATTTAGATTTGAAACAAAACTACTTTTCGAGGAGACACACTCCTATTAATGCTGTTATAAAATATCTCTAAAGTATTCCCAAAAACACC
>Ga0207888_100544_pt1 | contig 11366 bp, 10 predicted proteins | sample LinPmetageLP43_FD_184055 | JGI IMG/M metagenome (GOLD analysis project Ga0207888, IMG submission 184055) | Marine viral communities from the Pacific Ocean - LP-43 (SPAdes) | ecosystem: Environmental > Aquatic > Marine > Oceanic | place: Pacific Ocean | collected 2010-08-27 | reverse complement strand
CCTAAAAAAGCTATTCATGTATACTATTGCCAGCTCCACATCGCTATCGCTCCGCTGCTTCGTAACTTCCTATACGTATTCCGAACCAAGAGCTATTAATTCGCTTACTCCCTTCCGGTTGGTTAAAGCCTCATGCTGAACGTGTTTTGGATCTCACGAGAAATGCTGTAAGGAATCAAACTCCCTTCTCTATGGGAGAAGGGCTGGGGATGAGGATTTTGGTTCGTTTTGGGGCGATGCAAAAAAGAAAAAAGCTTATTGAATCCTAAAAAAGCTATTCATGTATGCTATTGCCAGTTCCACGTCGCTATCGCTCCGCTCCTTCGTAACTTCCTATGTTTATTCCGAATCAAGAGCTATTAATTCGCTTACACCCTTCCGGTTGGTTAAAGCCTCATACTGAATGTGTTTTGGATCTCACGAGAAATGCTGTAAGGAATCAAACTCCCTTCTCTATGGGAGAAGGGTTGGGGATGAGGATTTTGGTTCGTTTTGGGGCGATGCAAAAAAGAAAAAAGCTTATTGAATCCTAAAAAAGCTATTAATTTGCTTACCACCCTTCCGGTTGGTTAAAGCCTCATACTGAACGGGTTTTGAATCTCACGAGAAATGCTGTAAGGAATCAAACCCCCTTCTCTATGGGAGAAGGGTTGGGGATGAGGATTTTGGTTCGTTTTGGGGCAATGCAAAAAAGAAAGAGAAAGAGTTTGTTTTAATATTCTAAAGACGAAAATCTTCGGGGTTGTTACAACTCAAAAAAAAAAAAAACTCTGCAATCACCTAAACTAATAAACCCTTAAAAACCAACACAATAAACCCTAATCCCCCCTTACGAATAAGCAAATAAAACAGCAAAATTCATTTTTGGCACGCGGTTTGAATTGTATTAAGCGTAATCAGATTAGAACAGCGATTAAGTCCTGATCTATAAACCTTAAGAACATGAAACGCACTTTATTTTTAGTAGCAGCAAGTTTCCTAATCGGAGCTACTGCGCAGGCATCAGAACACATGACAACGGCTGAGCAAAATGAAAGCAATAGCGTGCGTAACTACATGCAGCCTGTGGTTTTTATTGAACAAGGTATTGAGTTTTTGATCTACCCGGATGGAACTCTTGATTTTAATGCAACACCAGCATCTATACGCCTCAATGGAAATCATGTACGTCCAGTATATTATAATCCCAGAGATGTATACGGCACAGGCGCTAATTACCGCAGAGGTTATGTGAAATACAACCGAAGTGGACAGATAGTACAAATAGGCGGTATTACCATAGGGTATTTACACAACGGGCAGGTGAACCGCATAGGTGACATTCCTGTAAACTATAAAAAAGGTGTTTTAGATAAAGTAGGAAACTTAAAGATGCATTACGACCGTAGCGGTCGCATGTATAAGCAGACCGGAAGCATTTATAAAGGAAAAAAATATAAGAAAGAAGCTCTGCAGATCAACACCGTGTATGGGGATCGCAGTCGCAGATCTTAACGATTAAGACTCGTCTGATTAACGAGTTATAGTTTGATTTTTTTGGTTGGTTAGTTAGTTGGAAATCCCCGGCAAGTAAATTTGTCCGGGGATTTTTTAGGAGCGCTCCCCAATGCAATATTTTGTAATTTTGCGGCTATGCACATTCAAGATACCATCGCTGCACTAGCCACTGCTCCCGGAGCCGGAGCAATTGCTGTCATACGCGTTTCAGGAGCCAATGCTTTAGACCTAGTCTCCTCTGTTTTTAAAGCTAAAAGCGGAAAGATTCTCAAAGAGCAGCAATCTCACACCCTGCATCTGGGGAATATTGTGGACGGAAACCGTATTATTGATGAAGCACTGGTTTCTATTTTTAAAGGAAAACGCTCGTACACGGGGGAACCTACGGTAGAGATCTCGTGCCACGGAAGTTCGTATATACAACAGGAGATTTTACAACTGCTGTTTAGAAAAGGATGCCGGGCTGCAAAGGCTGGCGAATTTACCTTGCGTGCATTTATCAACGGGAAGATGGACTTGAGTCAGGCGGAAGCTGTGGCCGATCTTATTGCCAGTGACAATGCCGGGTCTCACCAGATCGCCATGCAACAAATGCGGGGTGGGTTTTCTAACGAAATTGCCCAACTGCGTCAGGAGTTGCTCAACTTTGCTTCGTTGATCGAACTCGAACTCGACTTTGCCGAAGAAGATGTAGAGTTTGCCAACCGTGAAGAATTTCAGAGTCTCATCTCAAAAATTACCCGCGTACTCAAACGCCTGATCGATTCGTTTGCTACCGGAAACGTCATTAAAAACGGAATTCCCGTAGCGATTGTAGGCGAACCCAATGTGGGAAAATCTACCTTGCTCAATGCCTTGCTTAATGAAGAGCGTGCCATTGTAAGCGATATCGCAGGAACCACGCGTGATACTATAGAAGATGAAATCGCTATTGGTGGTATTGGTTTCCGGTTTATAGATACCGCAGGAATTCGAGAAACAGTGGATGTGATCGAAGGTCTGGGCATCAAAAAAACCTTTGAAAAGATCAGTCAGGCGCAAGTAGTATTGTATCTAATCAACTCTCAAGCCCCGTCAGCCTCCGGTAGCTCCCCCAAAGGGAGAGCATTTGCTGACCTCCAATTAGAAATAGAAAAAATTAAAAATCGCTTCCCGGATAAGCCTTTAGTACTGGTTGCTAATAAAATGGATCACCTCAACGCGGAAGAACAGCATACCATCCACAACCAACTTTCTGAACTGATTCCTGAAGATTCAAAATCTACCGTTTTACTCATTTCGGCCAAAACCGGTACGGGTGTAGACGAACTTAAAGAGCAACTCCTGCAATTTGTAAATACGGGTGCGCTTCGCAACAATGAAACCCTGGTGACCAATTCGCGTCACTACGATTCGCTGCTCAAAGCCCTCGAAGAAATCGAAAAAGTACAGGTGGGTATTGATGCCGGACTAAGCGGTGACCTTCTCGCCATTGATATTCGCGAGGCGTTATATCACTTTGGAGAGATCACCGGGCAGGTGACCAACGATGAACTCTTGGGCAATATCTTTGCGAATTTTTGTATCGGAAAGTAATCTTCCCTTTAAACCATATCAGCTCCCCCCATATGGGGCAAATGCATCATAAGTTCCTTTTTGCGAGAAGAATTTGCAAAAATCCTTTTTAGATGCGGTTGATGAGTATTTAAACTAATGCATTTAATTTGCTTCATAGTTTCTATAATAAAATGGCGGGTCTGTGAAAGTTTTAATTGCATTGCTTAAACAGACTTTCATTAGGGATTAGTATGAATTGGGATCTTCCATTACCTATTTTTGGTAAATAAAGTGTATCCAATCAATTAATATTCAATCTCAATCGAACTCATAAAATTTTATGAAAAGAATACTCTTATTTATCGTTGTCCTATTAGGTATAAATAATACTATAGCACAACAACTAAAGAATCCTTCTTTTGAAGAAGTACTTTCCTTAAAAGCAGCTTCCAACGCACTAATTTCTCCTGACGGAAAAAACGTCGTATTTCAATTACAAAACGTGGATTGGAAGGAGAACAGGTATGATACCGAACTATGGATATCGAAAAATGGTAATCCACCATTTCAGCTGACCAATACAAAAGAAAGTAGTAGTAATCCTAAATGGTCTCCTGATGGGCAATGGATTGCTTTTTTATCTACAAGAGGGGAAAATAACCAAATTCATGCTATCCGTTTTGCAGGCGGAGAATCCTTTCAGGTAACCAATACTAAAAATAATATTTCTGACTTTGAGTGGTCGCCAGACAGTAAGAAAATCGGTTTCCTGCAACCAAAAGATAATTCCAAAGAAAAAGAAAAAAGAGCAGATAAATATGGAAGCTTTGAGGTAGAAGATAAAGAGTACGCTAACAACGAAATTTGGGTTATTGATTTTAAACCAGAAGCGTTGAATCAAACACTATTACCGAATCAAATCAATGATTCTACCTACATAAAAAGCCTAGAGTCAAAGATATTGATAGAAAAAGCTTCTTTTTCTATCAATAGTTTTAAATGGTCTCCAGACGGGAGTAAAATTGCTTTTGACCATCAACCTGATGCTCTTATTAATAGTGATATACATTCTGATATTTCTATATATGATTTTAAATCAAAAACCCACAGGACCATTGTAAGCAATAAAAGCTATGATGGTTTGGCCTGTTGGTCTCCTAATGGAAAAGCTATTCTTTATCAAACTGTTTTAAACGATACAACGTCTTACTACTACTCCAATATCAAACTTTTTAGAATCGATATCGATGGCGCTAATAAAAAACAGTTGGCAATAGACTTTGACGAAAACTTAAACAATTTATCTTGGAATAAAAATGGAATTTTTGCCAATGCCTGGCTAAAAACAAAAAATAGATTACTACACATTAATCCTGAAAACGGTAAGGCTGAAGTTTTGGTTAATCTACCTGAAAGAATGCGGGATTATTCATTTTCAAAAGATGGTCAAAAAATAGCTTTTACAGGGATGAATGACGCTGATCTGGCCGAGATTTACGCTGCTGATTACCCAATTAAGAAAACGGAAAGTATAACAACATTTTCGAAACAGATTGAAAATTGGTCAACTGCAGATAGTGAGGTAATAACTTGGGAAAGTAAAGATGGAACGCTCATAGAAGGTATCCTTGATAAGCCAAAAGATTACGATCCCAATAAAAAATATCCCTTGTTGGTAATTATACATGGCGGACCGACTGGAATTTCATATCCAGAAGCCACAGCTTCCTATGTATATCCCAGATTACAATGGCTCAATAAAGGAGCGCTGATATTAAGACCTAACTACAGAGGTTCTGCTGGGTATGGGGAAACGTTTAGAGCATTAAATGTAGAAAACCTTGGGGTTGGAGATTCTTGGGATGTACTCTCTGGGGTTGAATATTTAGAAAATAAAGGGATAATTGAAGCCGATAGTATTGGATGTATGGGCTGGAGTCAGGGAGGGTATATTTCTGCCTTTTTAGCAACCAACTCAGATAGATTTAAGGCCATTTCAGTAGGTGCCGGGATTTCAGATTGGATGACGTATTACGTAAGCACAGACGTTCATCCATTTACGCGTCAGTATTTAAAGGCAACCCCTTGGTCTAATAAAGAGATCTACGAGAAAACCTCTCCCATCACTAACATTGAAAATGCATCTACCCCTACCCTTATTCAACATGGGGAATTTGACACGAGAGTACCTATAGCTAATGCGTACGAACTCTCTCAAGGCTTAAAGGATGTAGGCGTTGAATCTGAATTAATTATTTACAAGGGGTTTGGTCACGGCATCAATAAGCCAAAAGAAAAATTAGCAGCAATGTGGCACAATTGGAACTGGTTTGCGAAATATATTTGGGGCGAAGAACTGAAATTGCCTCAACAATAATTTTATGTTGAAACTGAAAAATATTTTTTCTAATATAATGTAACAACACAAGGGTAATCACTACACCTAAACATAAAACAAGGGTAATTTTTCGCTATATTTACCCTCGTTATCATAACGCAAGTAACCACTACTCCTGTTCAAAATGGCAGATTTTAATCGAAACACACCCTATAACGAGCTTCCTCTTCTACCTCCAAAAATCAATTTGGAAACCGTAAAAGTACTAAGAAAAACGATTGATGCCAGTAGAGCATTAGCCCGGCTAAATGGTATGCTCACTAACTTGCCTAATCCTACATTATTTTTAGATACTATTCATTTACAGGAAGCAAAAGCCAGTTCTGAAATTGAAAATATTATCACAACTAATGATGATCTCTATAAAGCTATAGTTGCTGATAAAAAATTTGGAAACCCAGCCACTAAAGAGGTTATCAGTTACAAAGAAGCACTCTGGAAGAGTTTGGCAGACCTAGAAGAACGCCCATGTATTAATACTAATCTATGCATTGAAATAGTACAAAGTATTAAAAAAAATACAGCAGGTATTCGAACGACACCAGGAACTGCTCTAAAAAGCAGTAAAGGAGAAACAATTTATACTCCACCGGCAGGAGAAGAAGTTATAAGAGAAAAACTAGCAAATTTAGAAACCTTCATCAATGGTGAAGATAATCTAGACCCATTGATTAAAATGGCTTTAATGCATTATCAATTTGAAGCCATACATCCGTTTAGTGATGGTAATGGTAGAACAGGCCGTATTCTTTTATTAATGTATTTAAAACTTTCCAAATTATTAGACACGCCCGCTATTTATCTAAGCGAGTATATTATTAAAAATAAGGCAGATTATTACAAGAAACTACGTGATGTTACCGAAAATAGTGATTGGGAATCTTGGATACTCTATATGCTTGAAATGGTAGAATTTACAGCCAATAAAGGATTACAACTTCTAAAAGACGTAACTGATTTAATGCAGCAGATGACCACTGAAATTAAAGAGACCTTACCCAATGTTTACACAAAAGAGCTTGTGGAAATAGTATTTAGATTGCCCTACACGAAACGTCAATTCTTGATTGATGAGAAATTAGGTTCCCCAAAGACAGTTGGTAATTATCTAATGGCTTTAGAAGATGCAGGGTTTTTAACTTCAGAAAAAGTAGGTAAGGAAAAATTATATCTCAATCATAGGTTAATGGCTATTTTGGAAAAATCGTAAACTACCTCGGGGCAAGCCTGTCTGCCGACAAAGGCAGGCCCACGAGGCATTCGTTAGAAAAAAATTTTCAATTTCGAGGCAAGCCTCGGGGTATTAAACCCTTTGGCGGCGCCAATAAATTTTCAAGTTTCCAAGGCTAGCTAAAAACTCTTATTCATGGAAATAACATATTCTGAAATACTACCCCTGAATATATTGATATTTGAAAAAAGCACTTTTGCTCGATCGCAAAAATCTTAAAGAAAGCTTTACTTTTTATTTAACATATCTATTTTTGATAAATATAGATAAGTTGTTATGAATATTAGTTTAACTAAAAAACAGGAAGAATATATCTCTAAACAAGTTGCTTCCGGGGAGTATCAAAATAATAGCGAGGTTATACGAGATGCCCTAAGACTTCACGGCATCTATCGCGAAAAGGTCATACAGGATTTAAGAAAGGAAATTGAATTAGGCTGGGATGGCCCGGATAGTTCAATGACTATGGATCAGATTATTGAATCCAAGAAAAAGACCATTTAATCCAATGATAGGATCAAATATGGCTTGAGTTTAGATTAAAATATTTCTGGACTAAGAATACATCTAACCTTTTTTTCAATTTTCTTATCGGTTTTACAGAATCCCATAAAATGCCAATTCTTTTTTGCCTATGTTTGACTATAGTAGCAATTATAACTACTTTTAAAGTCCCCTTTAACTTTATCAATTTGTCTAACATTCCAAATGAGTTACTTATTCTTTCTATGTACAGCCACTGCTAGCAACAGAAACATAGAATAGTTATAAGCCACCTACTGTTTGCTTATGAACAAAAAAGAACTTTCCGAAAGGGATATTTGTACCAAGTTTATTAATCCTGCTATCAAAAACGCAGGATGGGATATGAGAAAGCAGGTACGTGAAGAAGTCTCATTTACAGATGGGCGTATCATTGTTCAGGGGAACTTGCATACCCGAGGTCAGCGAAAGCGTGCTGACTATATTTTATATCATAAGCCCAATTCTCCTATTGCTATTATTGAAGCTAAAGACAATAAAAAACCAGTAGGCTCCGGAATGCAGCAGGCACTGGAATATTCAGAGATCTTGCAGATTCCATTTGTATTTACTTCTAATGGAGACTCTTTTCTTTTTCACGATAAAACAGGATTGACCGGAACTACTGAAAAAGAAATACAACTCGATGAATTCCCTACTCCTGAGTATTTATGGGAACTCTATCTCAAACACCAAAATATTGAAACTCCAGAAGCTGTTGAGATTGTTGAGCAGGATTACTTTTTAGATATCAGCGGAATGAGTCCGAGGTATTACCAACAAAATGCCGTTAATAGAACAGTTGAAGCTATAGCTAAAAACCAAGATCGTATTCTTTTGGTTATGGCTACGGGTACCGGTAAAACCTATACTGCTTTTAATATCATCTGGCGCTTGTGGAAAGGTCAAATAAAGAAACGTATTTTATTCCTTGCTGATCGAAATGCGCTTCTTACTCAAACCAAAAACGGAGACTTCTCCCCTTTCGGTAATGATATTATGCATATCATTAAAAACCGAAAAATTGATAAATCCTATCAGGTTTACTTTGCCCTGTATCAGGGTTTAACGGGTAATGAAGAATCAAAAAACGCCTACAAAGAATTCAGTAGGGACTTTTTTGATCTGGTCGTTATTGATGAGTGTCACCGGGGTAGTGCTTCAGAAGCTTCTGCCTGGAGGGAAGTTTTAGACTATTTCAGCTCGGCTACACAAATAGGTTTAACGGCTACTCCCAAGGAAACTAAAGATATTTCAAACATCGCCTATTTTGGAGAACCGGTATACACCTATTCACTCAAACAAGGTATAGATGATGGTTTTCTTGCACCCTACAAAGTAGTTCGCATTAGTACTACAGTAGATGAAGGCTGGCGACCTACAAGAGGGTTAAAAGATAAATACGGTAATGAGATTGAAGACCGCATTTATAACCTTAAAGATTATGATCGTAACCTGGCTATTGATGAACGTACGCAGTTAGTTGCTCAAAAGATTACTGAATACCTAAAAGGCACTGATCGCTTTTCAAAGACCATTGTTTTCTGTATCGATATTGATCACGCCAATCGCATGCGTATGGCTTTGATTAATGAGAATGCAGACCTGGTGGCTAAGCACAAGCATTATGTCGTTAAGATTACCGGAGATGATGAAGTTGGTAAACGAGAACTAGACAACTTTACAGATGTAGAAGAGCGCTTTCCGGTTATTGCTACAACTTCTAAAATGCTTACAACGGGTATTGATACCAAAATGGTGAAGGTGGTAGTCCTTGAAGCCAATATTGGCTCAATGACTGAATTTAAGCAGATCATAGGGCGTGGCACCCGTATTCGGGAAGCTGACGGAAAAGTCTATTTTACGATTATGGATTTTAGAAAAGCGACCAATCATTTTGCTGATCCTGAGTTTGACGGAGATCCTGTTCAAATTTATGAACCGGAACCCGGTGAGCCTGTAGTTCCTCCAGTAGAGGACGAAGATGATATCGATGATCCCAATTGGCCTGATGGTGAGGAACCTGATTATCCAGAAGGAAATCCTCCAGACATTGGTATTGACGGAACCCCGGAAACTCCAAAAAAGTTCTATGTAAATAACATCAAAGTGAGTGTTGCACACGAGCGCGTACAATACTATGGGAAAGATGGTAAGCTAATCACCGAATCTTTAAAAGATTACACCAAAAAAAATCTTACCAAGCAATTTGCTTCTCTTGATGATTTCCTACTCCGCTGGAATAGTACTGAAAAGAAGGAAGAATTATTCAGGGAATTGGCAGAGCATGGGGTATTATTGGAAGCTTTGCGTGAGGAGGTAGGAAAAGACCTGGACGATTTTGATCTCATTTGTCATATCGCATTTGATCAACCCCCGCTTACCCGCAAAGAACGAGCAGATAATGTGCGTAAGCGTAATTATTTTGCTAAATATGGAACAGTAGCCCAGCAGGTTTTAAACAGTCTTTTGGTAAAGTATGAACATGAAGGTATCACTTCTATAGAAGAGGGCTCTGTTCTTAAAGTAAGACCTCTAAATGAATTGGGCTCACCAGTAGAACTGGTACGGGCTTTTGGCAAGCATAAAGACTTCGAAAAAGCCATTCAAGAATTAGAACACGAAATTTATAATAACAATATAGCTTAATGAGTAACATCACTTCAAATATAAAATCCATACGCGATATTATGCGTAAAGACACCGGTGTTGACGGTGACGCACAGCGTATTTCGCAAATGGTATGGATGCTTTTTATGAAAATTTTCTCCGATAAAGAAGAAGAATGGGAAATCACGATTGATAACTATGAAAGTCCTATTCCTGAAAAACTAAAATGGCAAAACTGGGCGGCTGATGAAGAAGGCCTAACCGGTGACCAGTTGATGGACTTTATTGATAACGAACTCTTCCCTACTCTAAAAGATCTGGATATCACGATTAGCCCACAGGCAAATATTATCCGTTCAGTATTTGAGGATACCTATAATTATATGAAAAACGGAACCCTGTTCCGTCAGGTGATCAATACCATCAATCAAATTGATTTTAACAGCTCTACAGATCGTCATCTTTTTAATGACATTTATGAGACCATTCTTAAAGAACTACAATCTGCAGGTTCTTCGGGAGAATATTATACACCCCGTGCGGTAACGCAGTTTATGGTAGATATTACAGACCCGCAATTGGGAGAAACCATTTTGGACCCGGCTTGTGGTACCGGTGGTTTTTTGACCTGTAGTATAGATCATATCCGCAAGCAGGTTAATACCCCTAAAGACCGCGAAGTACTGCAAACTTCCATTCGTGGTATAGAAAAGAAACCCCTACCGCATTTACTGTGCACGACCAACCTGATGTTACACGGTTTTGATCTACCGGCTGTACGCAGAGATAATTTATTGAGTAAACCCTATAGTGACTGGGGAGCTAAAGACAAGGTAGATGTTATTTTGACCAATCCACCTTTTGGTGGGGTTGAAGAAGACGGTACCGAAACCAACTTTCCGCAAAAATTCAGGACCAAAGAAACGGCCGATTTATTCCTTGCTTTAATCATTCGCTTATTAAAAGATGGCGGTCGCGCTGCGGTGGTTTTACCTGACGGAACCTTATTTGGTGAAGGTGTAAAAACACGGGTTAAAGAAGAACTGTTAGAAAAGTGTAATCTGCATACCATTGTACGTTTACCCAATGGCGTTTTTAATCCCTATACCGGTATCAACACCAATTTGTTATTCTTTGAAAAGGGAACACCTACCAAAGAAATTTGGTATTACGAACACCCCTATCCGGAAGGTGTAAAAAGTTATAACAAAACCAAACCCATCAACATCAAAGAATTTGATGCGGAAAAAAGCTGGTGGAAAAAAAGAGAAAGCTCTCCACTCGCTTGGAAGATTACTTTAGATGAGATAAAGGCCAAAAACTACAACCTTGATTTTAAAAACCCACATCAGGAAATAGATACACTTGCAGCTCCGGAAGTTATTTTAGAACAGTTCCGTAAAACGGAAACTAAAATAAACAGCATTCAAAACGAGATTATAAAAGTACTAACCGAAGCTTTACAGTAGATGCAGTTACTTAAACACTTTCATAAACTCAGCATTCATCCTAAAAATGCCAGTGAGCTTAAAGGGCTTATTCTTCAGTTAGGTCTCAAAGGAGATTTAACTA
>Ga0207888_100537_pt1 | contig 11477 bp, 7 predicted proteins | sample LinPmetageLP43_FD_184055 | JGI IMG/M metagenome (GOLD analysis project Ga0207888, IMG submission 184055) | Marine viral communities from the Pacific Ocean - LP-43 (SPAdes) | ecosystem: Environmental > Aquatic > Marine > Oceanic | place: Pacific Ocean | collected 2010-08-27 | reverse complement strand
TAATTTTTGCTAGGTTTATGTTCCCTAAAGATACATCAAATAAATTCGTATTTTAGGAGTTTTACAATTACGTAACACACGATAATGAGTTCATTTAGAATCATTCAGCAAAAGCTGGAGCAATTTATTAAAAAATATTACACCAATGAGTTGATCAAGGGAGCCATCCTTTTTTTTGCTATTGGATTGTTATACTTTATAGTGACCTTGCTCGTAGAATATTTTTTATGGCTCGATCCAACGTCCAGAACCATTCTTTTTTGGTTGTTTGTAGGGGTTGAAATGGCACTTTTTATCCGGTTTATAGCGTTTCCGTTACTAAAGCTTTTTAAAATGCAGCAAGGGATTGGTCAAGATGAGGCCGCTAAAATTATTGGAAATCATTTCCCAGAAATTAATGACAAGCTTCTTAATGTTATTCAGTTAAACCGAAATATTCGAGAATCGGAACTCCTTGCAGCGAGTATTGACCAAAAGGCTTCGCAAATGCAGCCCGTTCCATTTCAGGGTGCGGTTAACTTCAGAAAAAACACAAAGTACTTAAAATATGCCGCCATCCCAGTGGTGATCTTTCTGCTTTTTACGGTTTTTGGCGATAAAGATCTTTTCAGCAGTAGTTATGATCGAGTTGTAAATTATGATGTTGCCTACGAACCTCCCGCTCCTTTTTCATTTTTAGTGCTGAATGAAAACTTAACAGCGGTTGAAAACAAACCCTACACATTAAAAATTAGAACCGAAGGAAAAGCGGTTCCTGAAAATGCGAGCATTACGTATAATAACGAGACGTATTACTTACAACAGACCGCGCCAGGATTGTTTGAATATACCTTCTCGCAGCCTGTAGATGCTGTAGAATTTAAGCTGAAGGCCAACAAAGTTACTTCAAGGCCATACACAGTAAATGTCGTTAAAACCCCGTCATTACTGGCGTTCGAGATGCAACTGAAGTATCCAAGCTATACGGGAAAGCGTGATGAGACCGTTAAAAACACTGGGAACGCCACGATACCAGAAGGCACCACCGTTACTTGGAATGTGGCTACAAAAAACACAGATGCGGTTGCGTTAAAAACCCGTGACACGTCTTATCTTTTTACGGAAGAAAAAACCGATTTCAGTTATAAAAAAGGGATTTATAATACCTTCGATTATGCGATCACAACCTCAAATAAGGATTTAAAAGAATACGAAAATCTTTCTTTTACATTGGGTGTTGTCAAAGACGAATATCCAGTGATTGAAGTGCAGTCTAAACAAGATAGTACCGATAGTCAGTTGGTATATTTCTTAGGAAAAGTGAGTGATGACTACGGACTTACAAAATTAAGATTGGTGTATTATCCCGATGGGCAAGAAGAAGGGAAACAGTTTGAAGCGTTGCCTATCAACAAAACCAACATCGATCAATTCGTGTATACATTTCCTGGTCAGCTCAATTTGACCGAAGGCGTTGCCTACGAATATTATTTCGAGATTTTTGACAACGATGCCATTCATCGCTTCAAATCCACAAAATCGGGGTTGTATTCCTTCAGAAAATTTACAAATGATGAAAAGGAGAACGAACAATTAAAAAACCAAGAGAATGCAATTAAAGGATTAGACAAGTCCTTAGATAAATTAAAAGATCAAGAAAAGCGCCTCGAGGAATTGAGTAAAACGCAAAAGGAAAAAAAGGAGCTCAACTACAATGATAAAAAGAAGCTTGAGGATTTTATAAAACGGCAAAAGCAGCAGGAAGAAATGATGAAGAATTTCTCTAAAGAATTGAAAGAAAATTTGGAGGAGTTTCAGCCAGAAGAGGAGAATGATTCATTTAAAGAAAAGTTGAAAGAACGTCTCGATGATAATGAAGAAAAGCTAAAAGAGAACGAGAAATTGCTGGATGAGCTAGAGAAACTTCAAGAGAAAATTCAGAAAGAAGAGTTAACCGAAAAGCTAGAAAAACTCGCCAAACAAAATAAAAACCAAGAAAAGAATCTTGAACAGCTATTGGAGCTTACCAAGCGCTATTATGTGACCAAGAAAGCTGAAAAATTAGCGGAAGAAATTTACAAGCTGGGGGAAGAACAGGAGAAACTAGCAGAGAAACCTGAAGAGCAAAACACAAAAGAAGAACAGGAAAAGCTAAATGAAAAGTTTGAGGAATACCAAAGAGAAGTGGAAGACCTTAAAAAAGAGAATGAGGGTTTAAAGGAACCAATAGATATTCCACAGGATGAACCAGGGGAAAAGCAAGTAGAAGAAGAGCAACAAAAGGCAACCGATAATTTAAGCCAAGAGAAAAAAGAGGATGCTAAAAAGAACCAAAAGAAAGCGGGGGAAAAGATGAAACAAATGGGGCAGCAGATGCAATCTGCGATGGCTGCGGGACAAATGGAAAGTATCGAAGAAGATGCTAAAATGCTTCGACAGATTCTTGACAATTTGGTTGTATTCTCTTTCGAACAAGAGAACTTGATGGAACAATTTAAGGTAACCAGTTATGGCAATCCGGTCTTTGGAAAAAAACTAAACCTACAGAATGATCTTAAAACAAATTTTGAACATATAGATGATAGTTTATTTGCCTTATCGCTGCGTCAACCGCTCATTAGCGAACCCATTAATGAATCTTTGACAGAAGTCAATTATAACATCAATAAGTCGATGGAGCGTCTCGCAGAAAATCAAATGCGACAAGGAATATCTAACCAACAATACACTGTCACAGGTGCAAATGAATTAGCGGTGCTGTTGAGCGACATGCTGAATAATATGCAGAATCAGATGCAAAGTATGGGTATGGGGCAAGGTGAAGGTCAGGGGCAGGGTCAAGGGTTTCAGTTGCCAGACATTATAAAGAAACAAGAAGGTCTTTCGGAACAGATGAAAGAAGGAATGGGCAAGAAAAAGGGAAAAGGAAAAGAAGGTGAAGAAGGCGCAGGAGAGGGTCAAGGTCAAGGTGAGGGTCAGGGTGAAGGAGAAGGTCAAGGTGAGGGCGAAGGACAAGGAAAGAACGGAGAAAATGGACAAGGTGATGGCGAGGGTAAAGAAGGAAAAGAGGGAGAGAATGGTGAAGGAGATAGTGAAGATTCCGATGGGGATTTGTACGAAATCTACAAACAACAGCAGCAATTAAGACAACAATTAGAAGACAGGTTGAGCAAGGAAGGGCTAAAGGGTAAAGGGGGTGACTTGATACGGGAGATGGAAGGTATCGAGCAACAGTTGCTGGACAAAGGATTTAATGAACGGACCTTAGAGCGCATGTTGAATCTTCAATACGAACTTTTAAAGCTCGATAAAGCGAATTTTGAACAAGGGCAGGAAACCAAAAGAGAGGCTAGAACCAACCAAAACTCCTATAGCAATACCCTTCGTTTATCACCTGACGAAGTAAAAAAATACTTTAATACGACCGAAATTTTAAACAGAGAAAGCTTGCCACTTCGTCAGGACTACAAGCAAAAAGTACAAACCTATTTTAAAAATAAGAATGATTGAATTTTTTTCTGAAAATGATTTTCAATTTATGCACACTTCCGAAGTTTCAGATTGGATAAAAGAAGTGATCTTAGAACATGGTTTTGTGTTAGGGGAGATCACGTATGTTTTCTGTGATGATGAATACTTGTTAAAGTTGAATAAGGATTTTCTTGATCATGATACATTAACAGACATTATCAGTTTTGACTATTCTATGGGAAAAGAATTGCACGGGGAAATCTATATTTCCACAGAACGTGTAGCAGAGAATGCGAGCGAATTTAACACCGAATTCTCTAACGAGTTACACCGGGTTATCATCCACGGCATCTTGCACTACTGTGGATACAAAGATAAAACAGAAGAAGAGGCAATTACTATGCGAATGATGGAAGATAAAGCACTTGCTGCTCGTATATTTAGCTAGCATACTGATTTCCAAGAAATTATAGATTTAACTTGTTGATTCTAAGTTATTTACACTATATTTGCAGCCTTAATTAAAAAATGAATGTTCCACGTGGAACAATTGCGATATGTTTGAAAAGGAATATGATGTTATTGTAGTGGGCGCAGGTCATGCAGGTTCAGAAGCTGCTGCTGCTGCCGCTAATATGGGTTCAAAAACCCTGCTTATTACTATGAATCTCCAAAATATTGGTCAGATGTCATGTAATCCCGCTATGGGAGGAATCGCAAAGGGCCAAATTGTTAGAGAGATTGACGCTATGGGTGGTTATAGTGGAATTATCTCAGATAACACAGCCATTCAGTTTAAGATGCTCAATAAATCTAAAGGACCTGCCATGTGGAGTCCAAGAGTACAGAGTGATCGAATGCGTTTTTCTGAAGAGTGGAGATTAATGTTAGAAAGAACGCCAAATCTTGATTTCTATCAGGAGATGGTTTCGGGAATTATAGTCGAGAATAATAAAATAGTTGGTGTAAAAACTTCCCTTGGTTTAGAGGTGAGAGGAAAATCGGTTGTCTTGACCAATGGTACTTTTTTAAATGGTTTAATTCATATTGGGGAAAAGCAATTTGGAGGCGGCCGTGCAGGAGAAAGAGCAGCCACCGGAATCACAAAGGAACTTGTTGATTTAGGTTTTGAAACCGGTAGAATGAAAACAGGAACTCCTCCAAGAGTTGATGGAAGATCATTAGACTTTAGTAAAATGAGTGTGCAACCAGGAGATGAAATTCCTGAAAAATTTTCGTATTCTGATATCACCAAGCCGCTAACTAAGCAGCGTGATTGTCATATGTCTTATACGAGTACGCTAGTACACGACCTTTTAAGGGAGGGTTTTGATCGTTCTCCAATGTTTAACGGTGCCATAGATAGTATTGGACCGCGATACTGCCCTTCAATTGAAGATAAAATTAATCGCTTTGCAGATAAAGACCGACATCAATTGTTTGTGGAACCGGAGGGATGGAATACAGTTGAGTATTATATTAATGGTTTTTCTACTTCATTACCAGAGGATGTTCAGTTTAAAGCATTGCAACAATGTGACGGATTTCAGAATGTGAAATTCTTTAGGCCTGGATATGCCATCGAATACGATTATTTTCCGCCTACGCAACTACGCCATACGTTAGAGACAAAATTAGTTTCTGGGCTTTATTTCGCAGGACAAATTAATGGAACCACGGGTTATGAAGAGGCAGCTTCTCAAGGATTAATGGCTGGGATAAATGCGCACTTAAAGGTACATGAAAAGGAGCCTTTTATATTGCAACGTAACGAAGCGTATATAGGAGTTCTTATAGATGATCTTATTACTAAAGGAACTGAAGAACCTTACAGAATGTTTACATCACGAGCTGAATATAGAACTTTATTACGCCAAGATAATGCAGATTTTAGATTGACTCCAAGGTCTAATGCAATTGGTCTTGCCGGAGTTGAGCGTTTGAAAACGATGGAAAAAAAGAAGGAACAATCTGAAGCTTTTATTAATTTTTTTAAAGAGACAAGTGTTGTTCCAGAAGATATGAATCCAATATTGGAAGAAAATAACTCAGCGTTGATTTCACAAAGCGATAAGATGTTGAAGCTGTTTTCTAGACCAAATATTGGGATGAACGACATGCGGAAAATTGAAAGCGTGGAAACATTTATACAACAAAATAGTTTGGATCACGAAGTTTTGGAGCAGACTGAAATCCAAGTAAAATATGCTGGATATATTGCAAAGGAAAAGAACAATGCAGATAAACTCAATAGGTTAGAGGGGATTAAAATACCTGAGAACTTTGATTATTCAAAACTAAAATCCTTGTCGTATGAAGCCCTAGAAAAATTGTCTGCTATTAAACCGGCGACAGTTTCACAGGCATCAAGGATAAGCGGTGTTTCTCCTAATGATATTTCTGTTATGCTAGTATATATGGGGCGATAGGCCGTTGTTTCACGTGGAACATTCTTGTTTATATATGCAATGATCCCCAATTCTAAAAGAAAAGACTACCCTTAAAACAACACAGGACCTTGAACAAACAACAAGAACATATTCCAATAACCGTAAAAGATTTTTTGGTTTCAGGTGAGACTTTTACTTTAGAATATGATTCTGAAAAACAAATATTGGTGACATCTCCTCAGCCTCTAGAAAGCAAATTGTCCAGCTATTACGAAAGTGAAAATTACATTTCACATACCGATTCTAACAAAGGCCTTTTTGCGTGGTTATACCAAACTGTAAAAAAACATTCTTTGTCTAAAAAAGTGGGTGTTATAAATTCCTTTCACAAACAGGCAACAACAGTTTTGGATATTGGAGCTGGAACGGGGGACTTTTTAATAGCGGCCAAAAATAATGGATGGAGTGTTCAGGGAGTTGAACCAAATGAAAAAGCGAGAAGTCTTGCTTCCCTAAAAGGAGTCGATCTGCGAAGTGATATTTCAGCATTTAAAGGAAAGCAATTTGATGTTGTCACGCTTTGGCATGTCTTAGAACATTTACCCAACTTGGATGAAGTTCTCAAAGAAATTGAAGCGTTAGTAAAACCAAATGGAACTTTAATCATTGCTGTGCCAAATCATAAATCATATGATGCGAAGCACTACAAAGAATTTTGGGCGGCGTATGATGTGCCGAGACATTTATGGCACTTTTCAAAAGAATCTTTCAACACGCTATTTTCAGGCAAGATGGTTTTAAAGAAAACAAAACCCATGATTTTTGATTCCTTTTATGTCAGTCTACTTTCAGAAAAATATAAATCGGGTGCTAAGTTTTCTATTAAGGCACTTTTAATTGGATTATGGTCCAATTTAAAGGCTACGACATCTGGAGAGTATTCATCACTTATATTTTGTTTTATAAAGGAGAAATAAGGCGTTTTTGGCCATTTTAAGGCCTTTTTGGTTCTAGGTTGGTGTTGTGTCTTCTAATTTTAGGAGAACGGCTCTAAAATAGCGAATAACGCACAATTTTATATCAACAGAACAAATAGCAGCACATGCTTGCTATAAAAATTACTTATACCGCTTCCTTTTTATGAATCAACCTTGTGAGTTTGATTGAAAGATCTGTGAATATAATTTTTGCGTTTCCATTTCGCTCAATATGATAACTGGCATCTTCAATTGCAGAAGTAATCTCATAAATATTATTTTGATGGATAAAGGGAGCAAATTTTTCAATGGAGAATTTCGCATCATCTGCTATAAAAAATATCAATGAGTCCGCCTTATAACTTTTCATCAAAGCTTGTCTAAAAACTTCAATACAATAGCCTAAAAATTTCTTCTGTGTTTCCCGTCCTTGAGATGCCAATGTTTCGCTCCAGATTAAAAGGGTATTAATGGCTTTTTTATTTCCCCTGGCGGCAAAAGCGCCACGCACCCAATCAACAAACCATTTTTCAAAAATCACATCATCACCGTCATTGGCTAGAATGTGTAAGGCGCGATTGTAGTCGCCATTTGCGTTTCGACTTATTTTGTTTGCTTTATCTGTGCGAATCTTTTGTTGTTTTTGCAGTGCACCAGCAATAGCATCTTCAGAAAGCAGTGGGAATTGTAGTTTTTGGCATCTGGAACGTATTGTTCCTATTATTTGCTCCTCCTTTTCAGTTAAAAGGAGTAATACCGTTTTTTCTGGCGGTTCTTCGACCAGTTTTAGAATTTTATTAGAACATTCGGTGTTCATTTCATCTGCCATCCAAATAATAACAACCTTATAGCCGCCTTCATACGCCTTTAGTGAAAGGGTTTTCATGATCTCTTTGGCTTCATTCACACTAATATTTCCTTGCTTATTTTCTATACCGAGCGACTGTAGCCACTCAAAAAGATTTCCGTAGGGATTTTTAGTGACAAAACTGCGCCAATCGTCAATAAACATGGAGGATACGGGGTGTTTTTTAACAGAATCATTTGTGTTTACAGGATAAACGAAATGTAGGTCTGGATGTGCAAGTTTATCAATTTTTGAAACGCAATTTCTATAAGTGTCGGTTCTTTCATCATGAACATTACAAAGCAAGGCTTTTGCGTAAGCAATAGCCACAGGAAGCAAGCCACAGCCCGTTTGACCAACAAAAAGTTGGGCATGCGGAATACGCCCATTCTCGATGGTTTTGGCCAAGTGAGCCGTAATGTGTTTTTGACCTAATATATCTTCAAAATGCATAAGGCAAAGCTACGTAAATCGGCTAAACTAACAAGGGTGTGTTCTTGGCCTATCGTTTTAACTGAAACGATTATATTTGTATCACAAAATAGGCTATGAAAACAGTAAACGATTTCGATTTTAAGAATAAAAAGGCGTTGATACGAGTAGATTTTAATGTCCCGCTAGATGCAGATTTTAATGTTACGGATGCGACCCGTATAGAAGCTGCAAAACCCTCCATCATTAAGATTTTAGAAGATGGAGGTAGTTGTATTTTACTATCTCATTTGGGACGACCCAAAAACAAAGAGAATGAGTTTTCGCTACAGCATATCGTTAAAAAAGCTTCTGAAATTCTGGGTGTCTCTGTAAAATTTGTAGACGATTGTATCGGGCAACAAGCGCAGGATGCTACAAATGCAATAAAGCCAGGTGAAATCATTTTACTAGAGAACCTAAGATATTACGACGAAGAAACGGCTGGTAATGCAGATTTTGCCGAAAAGCTTTCGCGGCTAGGCGATATTTATGTGAATGATGCCTTTGGTACGGCACATCGGGCGCATGCTTCTACCGCAGTGATTGCACGGTTTTTTCCAGAAAATAAATGTTTTGGATTGTTGCTGGCTTCAGAAATTGAAAGCATCCATAAAGTCCTTAATGAGAGCGTACGCCCCGTCACAGCGATCATTGGAGGTGCTAAAGTGTCGTCAAAGATTACCATCATTGAGAATATTCTCGATAAAATAGACCATCTCATTATAGGGGGAGGGATGGCGTTTACTTTTATCAAAGCACAAGGAGGCAGTATCGGTGCTTCGTTAGTGGAAGATGATAAACAAGAACTTTCTTTGGAAATTCTCAAGAAGGCAAAAGATAAAAACGTTGCAGTGCACTTGCCAGTTGATGTTGTTTCCGCAGATAGTTTTTCTGAATTTGCCAGTACCGAAATCGATGCCATTGACGCTATTGCCGATGGGTGGATGGGACTCGACGTAGGACCTAGAACAAATGCTAATTTTGAGGAAGTTATTTTAAACTCAAAAACCATCTTATGGAATGGTCCCGTAGGTGTTTTTGAATTAGAACCCTTTTCACGTGGAACGAAATCCCTTGGAAATGCTATTGCAGAAGCCACAAAAAATGGCGCTTTTTCACTCGTAGGTGGAGGCGATTCGGTCGCTGCGGTAAAACAGTTTAACATGGCTTCAAAAGTGAGTTATGTCTCCACGGGTGGTGGTGCTATGCTTGAAATGCTGGAGGGCAAAACACTCCCAGGAATTCAAGCAATTTTAGAGTAAGATCTTAAATGTATTTATTTATAAATTATTCCCTAGAAGTAAAATTTTCAGCGGAACATGTACGTTAAACAACTATGAAGTATCTACTAACATCCCTTTTTATTTGCCTCTCTTTTTATATTGTAAAAGCACAGGATAGTATTCCGAAGATAGAAAAAGCACCCTTAAAAACTGTAAAGGTTGTCGATTCTATAGTCGTAGAAAATATTGCGGGTGACAGCACAAAAACGATGATCACTACCATTACTAGCGACTCAGTTGTAGATCGTTTTAAAGATATGGAGATTGCTAGAAATATGGATAGTCTTTGGCTTTATGAGCTCTATAACAACGAGCGGTTTGAAGAAATGTACGGCAGCATTATAAATCAGGATTTTGAACCTGTTCCCTATGAAGAACTATCGACAGATGTTTTAAAACATCGGCTAAAAGAATTAAACGCAAGAACTCCTTTTACGGTGGAATATAACCCTTCTTTAGAGAATGTAATAAAAGGGTATCTTAAAAATAGACGTAGAACCATGGCGCGCTTAATGGCATTGAGTGATTACTACTTCCCCATGTTTGAAGAGGAATTAGATCGACAAGGACTTCCGTTAGAAATGAAATACCTTGCAATTGTAGAATCTGCATTAGATCCACGAGCTAAGTCGCGTGTAGGTGCTACAGGATTATGGCAATTTATGTTTAGTACAGGGAAGATGTTTGGATTAGACGTAAACTCTTATGTAGATGAAAGAACAGATCCTATTCTTGCTACCGAAGCTGCTGCCAGATACTTAAAAAGTCTTTATAAAAGTTTAGGTGACTGGGATTTAGCACTCGCCGCCTATAATTCAGGTCCAGGTAATGTTTCTAAGGCTATTCGCCGTTCTGGCGGAAGAACAAACTACTGGAATATACGCCACAACCTTCCACGTGAAACGGCAGGTTATGTACCCGCATTTTTGGCTACTATGTATATTTTTGAGTACGCTACAGAACACGGTTTTGAAAGTCATGGGCCACGAATTCCATACGTCGCGACAGACACCATTCGCGTTAGAAAGCAGATTTCATTGGAGCAGATTGCTGAAATTTCAAAAATTGATATTGCCGAACTCGAATTTTTAAACCCCTCTTACAAGCTCAATATCATTCCTGCCATTAAAGACGAGGATTATGTTTTGCGTTTGCCTGTGGATAGAGTAGGTGCTTTTGTGAGTAACGAAGAAGCCATATACGCCTTTGCAGAAGCAGAATTTAATAAAAAGGAAAAACCCTTACCAGAACTTTTAGATCAACCAGATCGCATTCGATATAGAGTGCGCAGTGGCGATTATTTGGGTAAGATCGCAGCTAAATATGGTGTGGGAGTAAGCCAAATTAAGCGCTGGAACGGGCTACGCAGTAATAATCTAAAAGTTGGGCAAAGACTTATTATTCATCCTAAAAAGCCAGTAGGCGCAAATGCTTCAAAAAAAATAACGAGTAAGTCAACAATATCTTCCAGTGCGAAGACCTATGTTGTAAGGAGCGGCGATTCACTTTGGAGCATTTCTCAAAAATTTCCTGGTGTAAGTGTCCAAAATATAAAAAAATGGAACGATATTAGTGGTACTAAACTAAAACCAGGGATGAAATTACAAATCTCCAAAGGATAACCAACTCACTAAAATAGTACAAATGAAATACCTTTCACTCTTACTAGTATCGCTAATTATCTTCGTTTCTTGCAACGAAACAAACGAACGCGATAAGTCATTACTTTCAAAGTCTGTAGGAAACATTAACGTTTTGCAAGTAGTCATTGAAAACGACCTTTGGAACGGAGAAGTAGGAGAAGAAATAAGAAACTACTTTGCGGCTCCAACTGATGGGCTTCCACAGGATGAACCGATATTTTCTATGAATCAAATGCCCGCAGAAGCGTTTACTGGGTTTGCACGTAAATCCAGATTAATTTTGCATGTTTCTCTGGGAGATGAGAATAAGGCTTCTATTGCGAAAGATAATTTTGCCAAACCACAAACGATCGCGTATGTTACAGGAAAAACAAAGGAAGATCTAGTGAAACAAATCGCTTCAAAACAAGAGC